>Ga0075812_102_pt1 | contig 97365 bp, 100 predicted proteins | sample RifGroC2_FD_68272 | JGI IMG/M metagenome (GOLD analysis project Ga0075812, IMG submission 68272) | Microgenomates (Amesbacteria) bacterium GW2011_GWC2_45_19
ATATATTTCTTTACCAATAGGATTATCATTATTGGCTGTGGCCCGAAAACCATGAAAGTTTCAATTATCATTCCCGTTTATAACGAAGAGAAAACAATATCTGCGATATTAGAAAAAGTTCGGCAATCCAAGCTTCCTGCAGGTTTTACCAAGGAAATAATAGTTGTCGACGACGCCTCGACCGATTCCACGTTAAAAAAGATTAAAAATCTTAATCTTAAACTTAAACTTAGACTAATTACTCATTCCGTCAACCGGGGCAAGGGCGCGGCCATTCTTACCGGCTTGTCAAAATCCACCGGTGATCTGGTTTTGATTCAGGATGCCGATTTGGAGTATGACCCCGCGGATTATGTCCGCTTGCTCGAGCCGTTCAAGAATAAAAATGTTCAAGTCGTTTACGGAAGTCGTTTGCTAAATTATCCTCTCAAACTTTTTGGTAAACATAAAACGCCCATGCCGATTCATCTTATAGCCAATAAATTTCTCACCCACCTTACCAATTTTCTTTACGGTCATAAGGTGACAGATATGGAAACCTGTTATAAAGTAATGAATAGAAAGCTGATGGTTTCTCTTTCTGTTAAAGCCAATCGCTTTGATTTTGAACCGGAAATTACAGCCAAGATTTTGAAAAAGGGCATTTCTATAGTCGAGGTGCCCATAAAAGTCAAACCTCGAAGTTACGCCCAGGGCAAAAAAATCGGCTGGCAGGACGGGTTAATAGCCATCTGGACGCTTATTAAATACCGGTTTGTTGACTAATATGAAAGTCGCTATTTTGAGCTTTTACTCCGGAATACTTGATAGAGGAGTCGAAGCCTTTGTCTATGAACTCTCTAACCGTCTAGTCTCGTTTGGTTACAGGATTACCGTTTACCAAACTGGCCCGGCAATGAAAGGATCAAAATATAAAACAGTAACCGTCCCAATTAAAGTGCACTTTTCTTCAGAAGGTTTGCTGGCTGCCGGTATAAATCAAGTAAAGGATATTTTAGCTGGCAGGGAATTTGCTGTTAAGTCATTGGCCTTAATTGATCCAGATACCCAAATAATAATCCCCACCAATAATCGCTGGCAGGGGATATTAAGCAAGTTTTGGGCTACACGGCATCATGCCAAAATGATCATTTCTGGCCATGGCGGTCCCGGAATAGACGAAAGAATTGCTTTATGGAGTTTTCCGGATGTGTTTGTACCATTGTCTAATTTCCAACGTGATTGGGCCAGAGCAGCAAACCCGTTTCTTAAACGACTGATCAAAATTCCCAACGGAGTCGATGTTGAAAAATTTTCTCTTAAAACTAAGCCTTTAGAAATAGATCTTCCCCGGCCTATTGTCTTGTGTGTTGGGGCCATGTGGCCATGGATGAAAAGACAAGACCTGCTGATAAAAGCCATGGGGCAGCTGTCATCAGGTTCGCTTCTTCTAGTTGGTGATGGGGAAGGAAAGGGCCTGTTACAAAAGCTTGGAAACACACACCTCAAAGGGAGATTTAAAATAATATCTCTCCCATATGATCAAATGCCCAAAGTATATACAGCCTGCGACGTTTTTACCTACCCCACTAGTTCCTGGGAAGCGTTTGGCATAGTTTTATTAGAAGCTATGGCCTCCGGACTACCCGTAGTAGCCAATGATGATCCTATCCGCCGGGAAATAGTAGGGGACGCCGGCCTATTTGTTGATCCCACAAACACGGCTGCTTACGCCCGGGTTCTAGAAAAGGCCTTGAATACTAACTGGGGAGATAAACCGCGCCGCCAGGCCGCCAAGTTTTCCTGGGACAAAATAGCCAAACAATATGATCTCTGTTTCCATTTTGTGGCATAATATGGGTATGGTTCCTAAAAGATTACAGGCAGTGTTGTGGAGCGTTGGTACCGATAAATTAGATTTACAGCGGGATAAGGACTATATTATTCACCAGATATTGGCTTATGGGAGATGGGAAGATATAAAATGGCTGTTCAGTACTTACGGAATGAGTCAGGTAAAAGACGTGTTTGTTAAACATCCGGCAAAAGACTACTATCCGGCAGGATTTAAGTTTGTTAGTAAGATATTATTAAGGGTTGGAGATGCACTGGATTTCCAAAAATATGACCGATTTGCACCTAGAGTCATTGGATAAGTATAGGCTGGAAATATTTAAACAGCTCCGCCGTTTTTCAAGCCTGGGAGTGTTGGCTGGCGGGACCGCGATTGCCTTACAGATTGGACACCGCAAGTCATACGACTTTGATATTTTTACCCACAAACCTTTGGAAAAAGGATTGTTTCGGAAATTAAAGACAATTTTTGGTGGCGGGGTATTAAAGACATACGAATCAAAAGTGCAACTAAACGTTACTGTCGGGGAAAATGTAAAAGTTACTTTTTACTATGATGGATATGGTCCCTCTCTGGATACGATTAAGACGGACGGAATCGACTTACTGGATTTAGGGGATCTGGCTAGCAATAAAGCTTTGACATTGGGGGGTCGTGGCCAATGGAGAGACTATGTAGATATTTACTTTTTAATCAAGGAGAAATGGGTAAGGTTAGAGTCGGTGATAGATATGGCCGAGAATCGGTTTGGGGGAGAATTTTCCCGGAAGTTGTTTTTGGAGCAATTAACATACACTGATGATTTGGGGAAATTTGAGATAGAATTCTTGCGGGATGAGGTGGTCCCGGGTGAAATAGACGCGTTTTTTGAAGAACAAGTGAAAGCGTATACCCAAAAACAAATTCTTGTTGAGACATGATCTCTGTTTCCATAATTGCCTTAAATAAAGAAGTTATCCTGCCCCAATGTCTGGATAGCGCCCGGAAAGCATCTGACGATGTAGTTATTATTACCAATGCCGGCCATAAATTTGTCAATTTCGCCGACCAAAAAAATTACGCCGCCTCCAAATGCAAATATGATTGGGTACTGTCACTCGACGCCGACGAAGAATTGTCACCGGAACTTGTCTATGAACTACGAACTATAAACTATGAATATGCGGCCGCAGTTGCATATCGAATTCCCAGATTAAATATCATTTTCGGTAAAGCGATTTTACATTCAAATTGGGAGCCTGCGGCTGATACCCATATCTGGCTTTTTGACAAAACTAAATGCCGTTGGGTGGGTGAAGTGCACGAGGAAATAGTGGCGGATGGACCGGTGGGCCAATTGCGGGGCCGCAAAATTCATCACAGTTATAAATCCGTCGAGGAATTTATGACCAAGACGAATGATTATTCTTCCAGAGAGACCGAAGTTGTAAACCCTTTTTATGATTTTCTGCGCAGATATATTTGGCACCGGGGATTTTTGGATGGCTGGCACGGATTATTCTTAAGCTATTTAATGTTTATTTATCATCTCGTAACATGGGTAAAGAAAAATTCTTCCTGATCTTAATTCTTGTTCTCGGGCTTGGACTTCGATTAATTAAACTGGATCAAAGCTTGTGGCTGGATGAAGCTTCCCAAGCCCAACTCTCTTCTTTATCCGTATCTCAAATCTGGTCCGGCCGCCCAGGCGACTTTCATCCGCCCTTATTTTATATTTTGTCCCATTACTGGCTGCAACTTGGCAGCTCCGAACCTTGGCTGCGTTTGCTGCCAGTTGTTTTTGGAGTGATAAATATTTTGGTTATTTATTATTTTGTTTTATACCTCACCCCCAACCCCTCTCCTGTTACAGGAGAGGGGAGTAATAGGGGAGAGGTATTGGGTTTACTCTCGGCATTTCTGCTGGCCATTAATCCCTTCCATGTCTATTATTCCCAGGAATTCAGGATGTATTCTCTGCTGGCTCTGCTGGGGACTCTGTCCATGCTGGCATTTATCAAAAAAAAGCGGTCGTTAATTTTGATAAATGCTCTTCTTCTCTATACCCACTACTCCTCTATATTTCTTATCTTGGCCCAATTCGTCTATGTTATCGTCTTCGACCGCAAATATCTTAAACTTAGCACCTGGCACCTAGCACTTAGCACTTTGCTTTACTTGCCTTGGCTGCCGCAATTTCTGGTTCAGCTCCAATCCGGCGTTAACATCGACACTTACCTGCCCGGCTGGCGCAGTATTCTTACTCTCTCTCCGCTTAAATCCTTGCCTCTGATCTTATTTAAATTCGTGGCCGGCCGGATCAACCTCCTGCCCAAATATATCTACGCTGTATATATTGTTTTTGTACTAGTCGTAACTGCGGCCGGATTGGCTTTAGCTCGCGGTAAACGCCGCCTGCTGTACACCTGGCTGTTTGTCCCCATTATCGGCAGTATTTTTCTGTCTTTCTTTATTCCCCAAACCCAGCCTTTCAGACTGATTTTTACTCTGCCGGCCCTGGTGATTCTCCTGGCCGAAGCCAGTACCCGTTTCCCCAAATTATTTCTCGCTCTGCTTATTTATATCGCCGTGGTAGGCAACTATACTTATTTTACCCGCCCCCGCCTGCAGCGGGAACAATGGCGCCAGGCCATTACATTTTTGCGGCAGCAAAACACTACCGTGATGGTTAAATTTTTTGATAAGTTCGCTCCGTTTTATTGGTATGGTCCCGATTTAAGGGTCGTAACCGGAATTCCGGAAAATGAAAATAAGTTTTATTTAATGGAATATTTGACCGGACTCACCGATCCCCAGCGCACAACCGAAGAGCAAATTGCAGATAAGGGATACAAATTAACGAAGACTTACAACTACGAAGGGGTAGGATTTATATATGAATATTCTCGCTAGTTTAATTCACGCCGTTATTCTTTGGTCTCTGCGGTTTTCCCCTTTTCCCGAACTTTTCGTTTATCCCTATCTTACTGCCCGCGGTTTTCTGCCTTACGCCCAAATTTTGGACCAGCACTTTCCGGGGTTGATGTTTTTTCCCATTAACTTTTTTACTTTAGGTTTCACCGACCCCGCCGCATTTAAACTGCTTTTGATATTAATAGTTCTTCTTCAGTCGGCCTTAGTTTACAAAATCAGCCGTTCGCGGCTGGCAGTTTTGGCCTACGCTCTCTGGCAGCCGATTTTTGAAGGAAATTATCTCTGGCTGGATACTTTCTTGGGACTATTTATCTTGCCGGCTTTTTTCTTTTTCACCAGCGGGCTTTGGATCTGGTCGGGATTATTTTTAGGAATGGGAGTCGTTTTCAAGCAAACTCTGATTCCCCTGGTGGCTTTTGCCGCAATAATTCTTTTGTGGCGCAGGAAATTTGCCGCTCTGGTTAAATTTTCATTGGCCGCCCTGTTTCCCTCCATTCTTATATTGGCCTATTTTTATTCCCGCGGCATTTTGCAGGACTTTTGGTATTGGACCGTCCAGTTTAATCTGACCACTTACGCTGCCGGCGGCCGCGGCGGGCCAAATTTTTCAGAGATAATAAAGCTAGCCATACCAATTTTAGTATTGATACTCGTCTGGTTTAAAAATAGGGAATTTAGACTTGGGCTAGGCTGGCTGATTTTTTCCGTGATCGGCGCAGTTGCCCGCTTTGACTTATTACATCTTCAACCGGCCATACCTTTTTTGGCTATCGCCTTTTCCAAATTATTTTCCCGAAGTCGGAACTTGGCGGCCGGCCTTTTCGTTTTAAGCATTTTGCTGTTTGGCGTATTTTATATTCGGGCCCCCAAATATCCGGCGGTTCTCTTTTTTGATAAGGACACCGACCGGCTGGTAAGCGCGATTAAAAACCGGGTTTCAGATTCCGACAAAATATTTCTTCTGGGCGTTCAGCCCCATCTTTATGCGCTGACCGGCACTCTCCCCCCGGGAAATATTTTTGTATTTCAATTTCCCTGGTTTCTGAAAATCGCCGGCCGGCGGGTTTTAGACTCCCTAAAAACCGACCCGCCGAGTTTGGTTGTCTATGACGACCAAAACCGGATTGATGGCCAATATTTACGCGATTATGCTTCTTACCTGGTAGAATATGTGCAGTCGCATTACCTGCCGGTGTACCGGCAGGGGAGTGTAACTATTTATGCGCGTAGGAATTGACGTTTCATCTGTTGTTTACGGCACCGGGGTTTCGGATTACGTGATTAATTTGGTCCAGCACCTGCCGTCGGATGTTCTAGTTCCCTTTGGCTTTTCCCTGCGCCGCTTCTCTGAACTAAAAAGGTTAGTCCTTAAAGGAGTAACCTTGCCGTTTCCCCCGACCTTGATGCATTACCTTTGGAACCACTTGCACGTTATAAATGTTGAGACTTTTACCGGTCCTCTCGATATTTATCATTCGTCGGATTGGACCCAAGGCCCCTCTCGGGCTAAAAAGGTGACCACAGTTCACGATCTGTCCCCATTCTTATATCCGGCTGAAACAGATCCCCAAATTATGGCCGTGCACACGGCCCGCATGAAATGGGTCGTTAAAGAGTGCGATAAAATAACCTGCGTTTCCAATTCCACCGCGGCCGATCTTCAACGTTTATTTTCCGTGCCGTCTTCTAAAATTTCCGTCATTTATGAGGCTCTGCCCAGTAAATATTTATCTCTCAAGCCCCAAATTACCAAAAATGTCAATTACGTTCTTGCTATCGGCGCCCGCCAGGGTCGCAAAAACACCGATCGGCTTAAAGCCGCCTGTGCTAAGTTAGGGCAAAAATTAATTATCGCGGGCGAGGGTTCAGAATTGGGCTACGTTTCGGATCAGGACCTGGTTAATTATTTAGCCGGTGCTTCGGCTTTTATTTACCCCAGCCTTTATGAAGGTTTTGGCCTGCCCATCTTGGAAGCGTTTTATTATCAAGTCCCGGTGGCTTGTTCAAATACATCTAGTCTGCCCGAAGTAGGCGGTGACGCCGCTGTCTATTTTGATCCTCTGTCTGTCGAATCCATAGCAACGGGTATAACCCAGGCCATTAAAGATCGGGACCGGTTAATCGCCGCCGGCACCCAACAGCTGGCCAAATTTAGTTGGGAGACCACGGCCCAACAGACTTTACAGGTGTATAAGTCCCTCGTATGAGTAAAAAATTCAAATTATTGTTAAAAGGCAAAACCTGCGTATTTATCGACTGGGCCAATGTGTATGGGTGGCGTCAGTCATTGAAGACGGAAGTAGATCCAGCCAAACTCTACCATCACCTTAAGTCATATAAAACAGTAGAGGAAATCAGATTCTATTACGGAACCGATAACAATTCTAAATCGAAGACGTTCATGAAAAAAATGTCCCCCAGGTTTCCCCAGGGGCGTGATTAATTGCTATTATATACCAGCCTACTTAATTGTCAATGCTCATCGGAATTGATGCCAACGAGGCCAATTTAACCCCCAACTTAGTGGGCATAAATGAGTATGCTTTTAATTTGCTATGGGCGATTAGCAATTTGCAAACAGAACATAAGTTTGTAATTTATCTGAAAACTCCGCCTCGGAAAACGCTCCCACCTGAAAGGTGGGATTGGAAATACCGGGTCATTCCGGCTCCCTTATTTTGGACCCAAACCAGATTGCCGTTTGATCTATTTTTCCACCAACCCCGCCCCGATGTCTTCTTCAGCATGACCCACTACGCACCACGTTTTTCACCCATCCCCACGGTCGTGGCCATTATGGATTTGGGATTCCTGCGGACTCCGGAACAATTTACTCCCAAAGACTTTAATCAATTAAAGAGCTGGACCGGATACTCCGTCAAGAACGCCGCCAAAATAATCGCCATTTCCCAATACACAAAGCAGGATATTATCAAGAATTATCACCGTAATCCAAAAGACATCATAGTTACTCTTCTGGGTTACAACACCAAGCTCTTTAAGCTAGCTCACAAGCCCCCTAAGCCTTATATACTATTTTTAAGCAGTCTCAAACCGAGCAAAAATGTGGAGGGCCTCATTCGCGCTTTCCATCAACTTGGTACTCAGCACTTAGCACTTAGCACTAAACTGGTCATCGCCGGCAAAAAGGCCTGGCTGTACGGCCAAATATTTGCTTTAGTTAAACGGCTGGGTCTGGAGGACAGGGTTAAATTTACCGGCTTCGTGGACGAAGCCGCTAAAGTGACTCTCATGCAGGAAGCTAGCGCCTATGTCCTGCCTAGTTTTCATGAAGGATTTGGCATTCCGGTATTGGAAGCCATGGCTTGTGGTACACCTGTCGTTATTTCCCAAGTGGCTAGCCTACCGGAAGTTGCCGGCAATGCCGGAATCTATGTCGATCCTTATTCTCCGGCCAGTATCGCGGATGGAATAAAAACGGCCATCGGACCAAAACGGGAAGAATTTGTGCACGCAGGCCTAAAGAGAGTAAAATTATTCAGCTGGGCCAAATGCGCCCAACTCACCCTAACATGTTTAGAGACCGCAACGGCAGACCGTTAACTATCCTACAAGTTTTACACAAGGGGATCGCCAGAATCTTCAATATTTTCCTGGACCTCGAGCTGTACTTGCTTTATCTGGTAGGCCTGGTTCCCTCGCATCTTTTCCGCAAATTTGCCTACCAACTCTGTGGGATGAAATTAAAAGGCACAATTCACATGTGGGCCAGGTTTTATAACCCAGCTAATATCGAGATTGGGGAGGGCACCATAGTCGGAGATCACGCTTTTCTTGACGGACGGGCCAAACTGAAAATCGGCAGTCACGTGGATATCGCTTCCGAAGTCATGATTTACAACTCTGAACATGATTTGACCGCAGAAGACTTTATGGCCACTGTTGCCCCGGTGGAAATCAGTGACTATGTCTTTATCGGCCCCCGGGCCATTATTTTGCCGGGAGTTAAAATAGGCCGCGGAGCCGCAGTTGCGGCTGGAGCCGTAGTCACCAAAGATGTACCGGATTTTAACGTTGTCGGCGGCGTCCCCGCTAAGATAATAGGGGAGAGAAGTAATAAAAATTTAAAGTATCGACTAGGACGGGCCAGACTATTTCAATGAAGATAATTATAGCTATACTTATAGGCATTTATTTGATGTTGCCTTCTCCCAAATTTCCTGACGTGCCTCCCGGCTCACTTCAATCAAATGAACCGGCAGACACCGAAAGCGTTTACCGTCAGGCTTATTACACCAATCTTGCCCGTCCGGAAATAATGGATTATTACGACCGGGCCTTCCGCGGCCCCATCCAATACCGTTTAAATCTGCCTCCTGAAGACGCTTATTCTGTCATCCGTGACCAGACCAGAAGCAGTTTTTTGGAGCAGATAGTCCATCCCGGGCGGGAGTCGTTGTATATTAATGCCTTCGTGCCCACCAAGCCTACCGAACAGATCAATATCAACGGTGTTCATTACCTGAACAAAGTCACTATCCGTTATCTGCCCTCTCATCCCATCTCCCGTCTGACTGTCCTGGCCCTGTCTAGCCTGTTATTCCTGTGGCTGGTTAAAGAATATTCCCATGTCTAAATACTTATTAGCTTTAATATTAATTTTTGCAGCCCTTTACCCTAAGTTTCCCCTGTTGGGAGTATCCGGCACTTTCGTGGCCGTCCGCCTGGAAGATTTTGTCATCGCCGCGGCCATTGCCTTTTGGGGACTGACCGCTATGCGTCAAAAATACCTGCCTGTCCACCGCTCGATTCTCCTATATCTGGCGGTAGGTTTCGTCTCCGTTTTTTCCGCCGTTTTTGTTACCAAAACGGCTGGTCTTAATCTGGGCTTTCTGCACGCCCTCCGCCGGGTAGAATACATGGCTCTTTTTGCCGTGGGTTTCCACTTCCTGCAAAACCGGGATCAATTGCATTTTCTCATCCGCACTTTTCTGATAATTTCTCTGCTGGTGTCTATTTTTGGTCTGGGTCAGCAATTTTTGGGCTGGCCGGTCATCTCCACCACCAATAGTGAATTTGCCAAAGGCCTGGCCCTGACCTTGGGAGAAGGGGCCCGCATTAATTCTACTTTTGCCGGTCATTACGACCTGGCCGCCTTTTCCATTTTTCCCTTGTTTCTGGTCATCGCCCTGCTGACCCTGCCCCGGATTCGACACAAATGGGTTTTAGTGGGCATTGGTTCTTTGGCTTATTGGACCATGCTTCTGTCCGCTTCCCGGGTCACCTTCGCCGCTTTTTACGTCACCGCCGCCCTCTTTTTGCTGCTCATTCATAAGAGGCTTTGGCTCATACCCCTGATGGCCTTAGCCATTTTCAGCATTTTGATCTCTCCCCAGCTGCTGGGCCGGTACCGCGAGCTTTTAATCAACCACGTCTATGCCGCCGAGACAGCGGCTGACGAAGAAGTGCCCGATGCTCTCAAACCCCCGGCTGTTCCCGAAGACCGCTCATTCAATATCCGCCTCCAGGCCGAATGGCCCCGGGCCCTGCGGGCTTTTTATCAAAACCCGGTTTTGGGCACCGGTTTTTCTTCCGTCGGCCTGGCGGTGGACAACGATTATCTGCGCCTGCTGGCCGAAACCGGCCTGTTGGGATTTTTGGCCTTCGGTCTGATCATGCTGCGCATCTTTAAGTCCGCCCGGCCTTATTTGCGCGCTCCCAATTCTCCCCCGGAGGCCTTTATCGTCGCCGTAACTCTGGGATTGGTGGGCCTGCTGCTTAACGCCGCTTTTATCGATGTTTTTGAAGCTTCAAAAATTGCCGTTATTGCCTGGACCTTGCTTGGAGTAGCTGAAAAGGCCAAAATATTGGTATGATCCGCCGTTTTCAATATCTTTTCCTTGGCTTGCTCCTGGTCTTGGGGTTTGTAGTCCGCCTTTACAAAATCACCAACCCCATTGCCGATTGGCAGTCCTGGCGCCAGGCAGATACCTCCGCCGTCACCCGCAACTGGGTGAAAAACGGCGTAGACGTTCTCACTCCCCGTTACGATGATTTTTCCGACGTCTCCGGCCGTGGTCTATTTAACCCCAACGGTTACCGTTTCACCGAATTCCCCCTCTTTAATCTAATCCATTATTTCCTCTATTCTCTATTATCTAATTTCTATTCTCTAGAACTAGTGGGTCGTTTGACCTCTATTCTGGCCACGCTCGTCTCCGCCGCTCTCCTTTTCTTTTTGGCTCGCCGCCATTCCACCTCGGAGGTGGCCTGGCTAACTACGGCCATCTTTCTCTTTCTGCCCTACAACATTTATTTTACCCGCGTTATCTTACCAGATCCTCTGATGGTCACCTTGGTTTTGGCGGCTCTTTTAGCCCAACCTTCTTCGCGCTTGCTGACTTGGATCTTTGGTTCTCTGGCCGTCCTGGTTAAACCCACCGCCATTTTTTTCCTCTTGCCCTTGCTCAAAGACTTTTGGCTTTTTGCCAGCCTGCTTTTACCCTTTGGCCTGTGGCGCATTTGGGAGCACCGTTCTCCCGAGGGCATTCCCGCCAGCCTGTGGCTGTTAAACGGCAATGGCATCCGCTTCCGCCCCGCCTGGTTTAGATGGCTGTTTGGCGAGAGGCTGGGGGATATGATTCTGGGTCAGTGGGGGATTTTTCCCTTCTTACTGGGGCTTTTTCAGGCCAATTCCTATTGGCTCACCTGGGCCGCCGGGGCTCTGCTGTACTTAATCGTTTTTGCCACCGGCAACATCCAGCATGATTATTACCAACTCCCTCTTATTCCTATAGTTTCCGTTTTGGTGGCCCTGGGGGCAATTCACTTCAGTACCACCCTGGCCAAAAAAGCCGTCATGGCTTTCTGCGTCCTGCTGATGCTCGGCTTGGCTTGGTATGACATCAAAGGGGATTATCAGGTTAACAATTGGCCCATCGTCCGCGCCGGCCTGGCCGCGGATAAACTTTTGCCCAAAAATGCCATCGTCGTCGCCCCTTACAACGGAGACACCGCTTTCCTGTACCAGACCAACCGCCGGGGATTTCCTAATTTGTCCTTACCCATCAAGGATTTGCGCGACCGCTTCGGCGCCCAGTATTATGTTTCGGTCAATTATGATGATCAAACCAATGCCATTATGAAAAAATATACAGTTCTTGCGCAGACTCCCGAATATGTCATCATTCAGCTCGTTGAGCCGATCCGCCCATGAAGATCCTGATGCTCCTGCCGTATTTGCCTTACCCTCCGTCAGAGGGCGGTCAAGTCCGTTCCTACAAACTCATTAAGTTGTTGTCTAGAAAGCACACCATTACTTTAGTTTGTTTTTCCCGCCAGCATAATACTCAAGACCAAATCAGTCATATGAAACAATTTTGCCGTAAAGTCATAGTTATTGAACGGGGAAAGACTTGGACTCTGGCAAATATCTTGCGCACCGGTTTTTCTCCCTATCCTTTTCTCGTCTCCATTTATTATTCTCCCCAAATTAAACAGGTCCTCCAGGAAGAGCTGCAAAGCGGCCAATACGATTTAATTCACGCGGAAATGTCATATACCCTGCCGTACCTCCCTCCTCATAACCTGCCCATTATTTTGGTCGAGCAGACTATCATGTCCCGGATATTTGGCCACCAGGCCAACACCGACAAGCGCTTGTGGTTCAGGCCGTTTATGTGGATCGACGTAGCCAAAATGCGTTTTTGGGAACAATACTTTTGGAGGAGAGTCAGCCGGGTAGTTACGGTTTCCGCCGAAGACGCCAAAGTTATCCAAAAGATAATCCCGGGCTTAAGAGTCGACGTAGTGCCTAATGGAGTAGGGGAGGATGTCAGCAATTTGCCCAAAAAACCTCATTATAATCACCGCATTTTATATATGGGTAATTATAAATGGATTCAAAATTGGGAAGCGGCAGAACTGCTGGCCAAAAAGGTTTTTCCTCTGATTAAAAAAGCTATCCCCACCGCCAGGCTGATCATCGCCGGCCAATTCCCTACTTCTGAAGTCAAAGCCCTCAAAACTTCAGGAGTGGAAATTCTGGAACTCAAGGATTCCGACACGCAGGGAGTGGTCAACGCCTATCTTGACTCCGGTCTGTTTGTGGCTCCCATGTATGCCCCGGGCGGCACCAGGCTGAAAATACTGGCAGCTATGGCAGCCATGATCCCGGTTGTCACCACCCCGGTTGGGGCCGAAGGATATGGAGCGGTTGACGGCGGATCAATTATTATCGGCACCACCCCGGAAGACATTGCCAATAAATCCATCCAGGTTTTACAGAATAAAAAGATGTATACCCAGATCGCCAATAAAGCCAGACACCTAGTGGATACCAAATTCTCCTGGGAGCCGATTGCCCAAAAGCTGGAAAGCATATATGAAGACCTTGTCCATCATCATTCTTAGCTACAACGTCAAGAAACTGCTTCTTGACTGTTTAGCTTCTATCCCAAAACATCTGGATTGGGAAGTCATCGTTGTGGACAACGCCTCAAGCGATGACTCTGGCACCGCGGTTAAACACCATTTTCCATTTGTCGCGGTCGCGCAAAACGACAAAAACTTAGGTTTTGCTGCTGGCAACAACGTTGGCATTAAAAAATCTGTCGGCCAATATATTCTTTTATTAAACCCCGATACTATCGTTTACCCCAACACTATAGAAACCGTTCTCAAATATATGCAATCTCATCCTAAAGTTGGCGCGGCTACCTGCCGGGTAGAACTCCCAGACGGTTCTCTCGATTATTCCTGCCATCGCCATTTTCCCGATCCCATCGGTTCTTTTTTACACCTGATCGGTCTGCGTCACCTTTCTAAATATTCCTCAACCCACGTTCCAAACGCTATTCATGAAATCGACGCTCTCGTTGGCGCCTTTGCCATGATCAGAAGAACTGCCGGCGATCAGGTTAGTTGGCTGGACGAGGATTATAAATTTAACGGCGAAGACATCGATTTTTGTTACAAATTAAAAGAAAAAGGCTGGAAAGTGATGTATATTCCGGACGTCAAAACTACTCATTTCAAGGGCTCATCTGTCCGGGCTATCCCAGCCGGCCGCCGCTGTTGGGCTGTCAACTCGACAGACGCCATGCGTCTTTTCTACAGCAAACACCTGGCCGCAAAATACCCCTTCTTTGTAAACTGGGCTGTTTACCTGGGTATCAAAGTTCTTGAGATTTTTAGAACGATGGGAGCTTATTTTTAAGTACCTCACCCCAGCCCTCTCCTAATTTAGGAGAGGGGGATCCGCCGCAGTGGAGGGTGAGGTATAATTTAAGCATGGGTCGGATTATTTGTATTGACGCCAGGTTGTGGGGAATTAGGCACACCGGAATAGGCCGCTATGTAGAGAATCTTATTGATAATTTACCTGGCGAAGTAATACTTATCGTTCCGCCCGATCTGAAAAACGAGCCCAAGTTGGCCAAATTTACCAAATATTACGCCCGTTTTCACCCCTACTCTTTCTTAGCCCAGCTGGAAATGCTGTGGATTCTGTCTTTTATCAGGCCAGATTTACTGCACGTTCCCCACTTTACGATTCTCGTCCTTTGGCCCGGCAGAATGGTCGTTACCATTCACGATTTAATTAAACACATTTCCAAAGGCCATGACACCACCACCCGCCATCCCCTTCTTTACTGGCTAAAGTATTTTGGATATTTAATTATTGTCTGGCTGGCCGTGCACCGGGCCAGCCATATTATTGTCCCGGCCAAATACTGGCGGGACATCTTAATCAAAAAATACGGTCTAAATCCAGCCGAAATCTCTGTCATCTACGAAGGAGTAGCTCAAACATTTTTGGGTGACTCTTTAAAGGAGACTCCTTTCAAGAGTATCCCAAGGCCGTTTGTGGTTTATACGGGAAATTTGTATCCTCACAAAAACATTCTGGTTCTTATCCGAGCCGTAGAACTAGCTAAAGTAAACCTGGCCATCGTCTGCGCCCGCTCGGTTTTTGCCGACCGCCTTCCCACTTCGCCCCGGGTGTTTTACTTAGGTCAACTAAGTGATGAACAGCTGGTAGGTCTTTATCAGCAGGCTGCAGCTTTCACTTTCCCCTCATTAATAGAAGGATTCGGTTTGCCGGGCCTGGAAGCTATGGCGGTGGGTTTACCGGTCATTGCCGCCCGGGCCTCCTGTTTGCCGGAAATTTACGGAGACGCGGCTTTGTTTTTTAGTCCTCACGATCCCGTAGATCTGGCCGATAAAATTCAAAGCCTGCTCATCGACAAAAAACTGCGCGAAATGCTAATTGCTAAAGGCCAAATGCAAGTTAAAAAATACTCCTGGGCCACTATGGCCGCCCAAACATGGGAGATTTACCAAGCCGCATCGCGTTAGTTTACGACCGGGTGAATAAGTGGGGCGGGGCGGAGAGAGTACTATTGGCTCTTCATGAAATGTTTCCCGGCGCTCCCCTCTACACCGCCGTCTATAACCCCGCAACTGCAGGATGGGCTAAAGTTTTTTCTCAAGTTATTCCTACTTTCTTACAAAAATTTCCTTTTGCCAAATCCAATCATGAACTCTACCCCTGGCTTACCCTCATCGCCTTTGAAACTCTGAAATTTGACGATTATGACATAGTTATTTCTGTCACTTCTGCCGATGCTAAGGGAATTATTACCAAACCCGGAACCTTTCATCTATGTTATTGTCTCACTCCCACCCGTTACTTATGGAGTCATAGTGAGTCGTACCGTAATGAGTTGGGAGTAGTGGGGAAAGTATTAACCACTCCATTGTTTAATTATTTAAAGTCCTGGGATTTAATCGCTTCCCGCCGCCCCGACGCATATGTCGCTATTTCAAAAACAGTCCAATCGCGGATCAAAAAATATTACCGCCTGGATTCGCAAGTAGTATACCCACCCGTAGACGTCGAACTTTTTAGTCAACCAATTACTATGAACCATGAACTAATAACTAACAACTTCTTCTTGTATGTGGGCAGATTAGTGGCTTACAAACAAGCCCAGCTCTTAGTTGAAACTTTTAATGATCTGAAATTGCCGTTGGCTATTATCGGGACAGGATCACTTGAATCAAAACTCAAAGCCATGGCCGCTCCCAACATTCGCTTTCTTGGGCAAGTGGCTGAAACCGAATTGCTTGTCTATTATCAGCATGCGCGGGCGGTTTTGTTTATTCACGAGGAGGATTTTGGCCTGGTGCCGGTCGAAGCCCAGGCTGCCGGCACCCCGGTTATCGCCTTAAACCGCGGCGGGGCCAGTGAGACGGTGATTCACGGGCAGACAGGTTTGCTGCTTGATAGCGTGTTAGATCTTAAAAATGCTATTCTTAACTTTGACCCTACTCAATTTGACCGGGAGTTTATTAAATCCCATGCCCAAAAATTTGCCAAAGACAGATTCAAAAGAGAATTTGAGAGAGCACTTGTACGTGCTTATTCTGGCCGGCGGCGGCGGCACCCGGCTGTGGCCCCTTTCCCGCGAAAATTCTCCTAAACAATTTATCAAGCTTTTTGACGGCAAATCTTTACTGCAGCTGACGGTCGGGCGGGCCGTCGAGCTAGCTCCTCCAGACCGGATATACGTCTCCACTTCCGCGAAATATGTCTCTGAAATAAAAAAACAGTGTCCCAGAATAAAGAACGAGAACATCATTGCCGAACCTCAACGTAAAGATACCGCTATTGCCCACGGCCTCGGGGCCGCCTATATTTATCACCAGAACCCTGAAGCCATAATTATTAATTTAGCCTCCGACCATCTAATTTCACCCGTCTCCGGTTTTGTTAAAGATATTCTAACCGCTGTTGAATTTGCAGACCAAAATAAATTCGTCACCGTCGGTATTAAGCCCAAGTTTCCCCATACCGGCATGGGTCACATCAAATTTAAAGGTCATGTAGGCCTCAAATTTGTTGAGAAACCCCCCCTCGATCTGGCTAAAAAATTCACAGCCTCCGGAAATTATTTATGGAATGCTAACCTGTATGTCTGGAAAGCCAAGTTATATCTGGATCTCCTCAAAAAACACGCTCCCAAAACTTATTCTTTTTTCCCCAGAATCATAAATAGCATTGGTACCGACAAAGAAAAAGAGATAATTCAACTGGCTTTTCAAATGGCTCCCAGTATTTCGGTAGATTATGCGGTTTCGGAAAAGGTCACCAATTTTGTTTGTATCACCGGACATTTTAACTGGTCAGATGTGGGAGATTGGAACGTGGTTTGGCAAAACCTGCCCCAAGACGCCGCCGGCAACGCTGTCGCGGGCAGCCGGGGGAGAGGCGAGTTAGTCGGCCTCAATTCCCAAAACAATCTATTTATTTTAGACAAACAGCTCATCACATTGGTCGGGCTTTCGGATATGGTAGTTGTAGATACGCCGGACGCTATCCTCATTTGCCCCAAAGACAACGCCCAGGCCGTCAAACAGCTGCATCAAATACTTAAGGAGCAAAAACTGCTAAAATACTTGTAATTCATGAAGTACGAACGTCTCAAACGCATCATGGATATTTTTTTGGCCCTCTTTTTGGGAATCGTCTTCTTCCCCGTAAGCCTCCTAGTTGCTCTGGCCATCAAATTGGAATCTCCGGATGGCCCGATTTTTGCCGATACTCCCAATAGAGTGGGTAAGAACGGCAGACTCTTTCACACCTATAAATTTAGATCCATGATTCCTGACGCGGTTAAATATCTCAAATCTAACCCGGGTCTTTTGGAAAAATACAAAAAAAGCAGTTTTAAACTCTACGACGATCCCCGGGTAACAAAAGTGGGTAAATTCATCCGCAAATATTCCTTAGACGAAGTGCCCCAATTTATTAATATTCTCAAAGGAGAGATGAGCCTGATTGGGCCCCGGCCGTATTATTCGGACGAGTTGGAAGAACAACAGGCAAAATATCCTCAAACCCAAGACCTGGTGAAAAAGGCCTTATCCGTCCGTCCCGGCGTCACCGGTATCTGGCAGGTTTCCGGAAGAAGCGACATTAATTTTGACAAACGCATCGAGATGGATTCGCACTACGCCGAGAACATGAACCTATGGTATGATTTAAAGATACTGTTAAAAACCCCTTTTGTGATGTTGTCCGGCAAGGGGGCCCTGTAAGATCCTGCTATGCCCGAAGAAACTTTAGTCCATCCCCTCGAAATTCAAATCCGCCGCTTTCCTCCGGTTCTCAAAATTATTTTGATCGTCCTGGCAGTTCTCTTGGGATTAACAGCCATGCTGGCAGTTTTGCTTGTCCCTCAAGTCAAAAAACTTCTGACCTCGGTTGACCGGTTAAAAGCTTCCGGTGCTAGTGTAGTGGCTGCAGCCAAAGCCCAAGACCTCAAAGCCATTGATTCACAATTGGATGTAGTCGAAAAAGATCTGGCCCAACTCTCCAAAGATTATTCACAACTATCTTGGCTTAGAATCGTTCCCATTGCTAGCTTATACTACGCCGACGGTCAGCACGGCCTGAAAGCAGGTTCCGAAATTTTAGACGCCGCTAAAATTACCGTCGCAGCCATTGCCCCTTACGCTGATTTAGTTGGCCTCAAAGGACTGGCTACGTCAGGCGATGGTATGAAAACCGCTCAAGACAGAGTTAATTTCGTAGTTGAGACCTTGGATAAAGTCCGGCCCCGGCTAACGCAAATTGGGGAGAAACTGGCCGTGGCCCGGTCTGAAGCGGACAAAATTAAACCGTCCCGTTATCCCAAATACAGCTCCCAATTGACGTCTGGAATAGCTCTCATCGATCAAGCCGCCAGCCTGGTCAACGACGCCAAACCGCTTTTAGAATCTGCCCCTTATATTTTGGGTAAAGATAATCCCCGTAAATATTTGGTTCTCTTTCAAAATGACGCCGAGCTCCGCCCCACCGGCGGCTTCATGACCGCCTATGCGGTGATTGAAGTCAGTAAAGGTAAAATTAACATCGTTCAGTCCAACGATATTTATACTCTGGATGATAAATTCCCCAAGAAACTGCCCGCCCCCGAGCCCATCAAAAAATATCTGCCCAACGTTCCTTACTGGTATCTGCGCGACCAAAACCTGTCCCCTGATTTCAAAGTTTCCATGGATACTTTTTACCCCAATTACCTGCTCACCAAATCTCCCGCCGTTGACGGTATTATTGCCGTGGATACCCAATTGCTGGTAGACCTGCTCAAAGTCACCGGCCCCATCGGCGTTTCCGGTTTTGGCAACTACAGCGCCGAAATCGACAAACGCTGCAACTGCCCCCAGGTTTTTTATGAACTGGAAAAATTTGCAGATATAGAGGGCCCGGTAGTCTGGGATTCGGTCTCCGGAAAAATCGTTTTTCAACCCCGGAACTATGGAGACCGCAAGTCTTTTATTGGTCCCATGATGCACTCGGTTATGACCAACGTTTTTGCCCAGCCCAAGAAAAAAATGTCTGAATTATTCAACACCGCTCTGGACGCCATTAATGGCAAGCATGTCCAGTTTTACTTTATCAATCCCGACATTCAGCGCGCCGTCGAAAGTTTTAATCTAGCCGGGCGGGTTCGGGAGTACAGTGAGGATTATTTAATGGTGGTGGACACTAATTTCGCCGGGGCTAAAACCAACGCTTGGGTGACTTACGCTGCCGATCAAAAAATCGATGTGGCCGGTGACGGGACAGTTACCAAAATCCTGACCTTAACATATAAAAACCCCCAGCAATATTTCGTGGAAAAGGGCACCAATCTCAAGCTCAACGGCGTGTTCCGTGATTGGCTGCGGGTCTATGTGCCCCAAGGCAGCCAGCTTTTGGAAGCTAAAGGCTTTGAAACCGGCCAAAAAACTTCCGAGGATTTGGGCAAGACCGTCTTTGAGGGATTCTTTACGGTCACTCCGCTCAACGTCCGCACCATTACTCTCAAATATAAACTGCCCATAAAGATCAAGTCTCCCTACAAACTACTCGTGCAAAAACAGGGGGGAGCCAAAAACTTCAATTACACTTTCAAAGTCAACGACAAAGCGTATCCTGAATTTCTGCTGACCGCCGATCATGAATTCGTATTCTGACCTTGGCATTGTCCTCAAAAGGTCAAACCTGGGCGAAGCGGATAAGCTGATCACCCTCTATACCCAACGTCATGGCAAAGTGACCGCCATTGCCCGGGGATTGCGCAAACCCAACTCCAAGCGGGCCGGATCCCTGGAGTTATTCAATGTGATTAAGTCCTCTTTCATCAAGGGAAAGGGGGGTTTAGATACCCTGGCCGAGGTGCAAATCCTGGCTTCGTTTCCTGCCTGGCGCCAGTATCTGGGCCGGGTTAACCTGGCTTATCAGTTGGCGGAAGTAGTGGACAAACTTACTCCAGACCATCAGCCTCACCCGGAAATCTTTGAAATTCTTTCTTTAGCCTTATCCCAAATCTCCAGTCTCGGTTCAGATTGGGAATTAAAAATTAAAAACTTAAAACTAAAAATTTTGGTGGAACTGGGCTACTGGCCAAGGACCAAGGAATTCATTGGAGAGATTGATCAATTTATCGAAGGGCTAATCAACCGCCCCCTCAATTCCTCCAAGCTCCTAGAAAAACTAAGATAATAATTATTTGTTAAATACAACGGTCGTGAAATTTGACAAATAATAATGAAAAGAAAATAATAAATCAGTGAATAAAAGAAAAGTAACTGTTGGAGGAATTCTAAAGTTGATAAACGACGCTGGAGAAATCTTTTTACCTCTGACCAGGAAAGGAACATATAGACAATTGTACTCACCTCGGATCTTGAGTCTGGAGGATTATTTTCCATCTGAAATAAAAAGAGTGGCCAGCAGATTAATCCGTAAGGGACATGTGCAAAAAGAAGAAACTTCCGATGGTTGGATAATAAAAATTACTAATAAAGGAAAGAACGAGATATTAAAATTCAGACTGGAAGAATTTAAACCCAAAAAAGATAAATGGGACGGATTATGGCGACTGGTATTTTTTGACATAGAAGAGGTCAATAGGAAGAAAAGAGACATGCTACGGAAATATTTAAAGAAACTGGGACTCAAACAAATGCAGGAAAGTGTATGGGTTGGCCCATTTGATGTAAGTTCTGAAGTCAAATACTTACGCGAGGTATTGGACGTTCCTCACGAGGTAAAAATTGGGGTGATGAAAGAGTTGGAAAACGCCGAAGATTTAAAAGGATGGTTTGAACTATGATATTTGTTAAATTCAACGGTCGTGATGAATGACAAATATTATGTGAGATGGAGTTTTTGTAGTAAACTTAAAGTCATGGATCTGATGGAAAAAATCGTCAGCCTGTGCAAGAGAAGGGGATTTGTATTTCCCGGAAGTGAAATTTATGGCGGGATGGCTAACTCTTGGGATTTTGGCCCGGTTGGCGCCCAACTCAAAAAAAATATCAAGGATCTGTGGTGGAAAACTTTTGTGGAAAGCCGGGATGACGTTGTGGGTTTGGATGCCACCATAATCATGAACCCCAAAGTTTGGGAAGCCTCGGGTCACATAGAAGGGTTTTCCGATCCATTAGTCGAATGTAAGTCTTGCCACAACCGCTTTCGGGCCGACCAAATTGACATTAAAGATGTCTGCTCCGATTGCGGTAAAAAAGACTGGAGTCCGGTAAAAAATTTCAATCTCATGTTAAAAACTTTCCTCGGCCCAGCAGAAGATTCCGCCCACGCAGCTTATCTGCGCCCCGAAACCGCCCAGGCCATGTTTGTGGATTTCAAAAATGTTCTTTCCTCTAACCCAAAAAAGTTGCCATTTGGTATAGCTCAAATGGGAAAAGCTTTCAGGAACGAAATTACTACGGGAAACTTTTTGTTTAGATTGCGCGAGTTTGAAATGATGGAGATTGAGTACTTCGTTCACGAAAAAGATTGGAAAGAAGCGTTTGAGATGTGGCGGAAAGAAATGTGGAATTGGTTTGAATTAATGGGTATCGATAAAACCAAAATTCACGAACACGAAATTCCTGACGGGGAAAGAGCGCATTATTCCCAAAGAACTATAGACTTTGAGTTTGAGTATCCCTTTGGACAAAAAGAACTATACGGCTTGGCTTATCGCACCGATTATGACTTGAAGAGGCAGCAAGAGTTTTCAGGGCAAGATTTATCATACGCAGGTATAATGCCCCATGTCATAGAACCAACTTGGGGAGTAGATAGAACATTTTTAGCCGTTATGCTTTCTGCCTATCATGAAGACGAAAAGAGAGTTATTCTTAAACTTCATCCCAAACTCGCTCCATATAAAGTTGCCGTTTTTCCGCTGGTGGCCAATAAGGAGAACATCGTTAAAAAAGCCCGGGAAGTTTACCAGTTACTGAAACCAGTTACAGTTACTACATGGGATGACCGCGGCAACATCGGCAAAAGATATTACGCCCAGGACGAAATCGGTACTCCCTGGTGTGTAACTATCGATTATCAGACTTTGAAAGATGATACTGTCACCGTGCGCGACCGGGACACCGCCCAACAAGTGCGCGTGGCAGTTTCTGAACTTGACAGTTATTTCCCAGAAAAGTTAAAGTGAACTTGTGAACAAGTGGCTGCCCATTGTAGGTGCGATAGGAACCTTGGGACTTAGTGCCGGGGTGCTTTTGTATTTCAAAGGCCAACCCAATTCTCCCTTACCCACCCCAACTCCCACCCTCGAAGTAGCTGTCCAGCTCACGGCAAACAAGCAACCTCAAATTGAACTTAAATTCAGCTCCGATGGCCATTACGTCACCGTCTCCTTATCTAATCTCTATGCCGACCAATTGGAATACAATCTCATCTATGACGCTTCCGTCAAAGGCAGTAAACTTCAGACCGGTGTCAATTCCACGGCCAGCATTACTGGCAAAACGACATTTTCTCAAAAACAGCTATTAGGTTCCGAATCCTCCGGCAAATTCACCTATCACGAAAAAATTGCCAATGCGGTGATGGAGCTCACCCTGCGCGACGTCTCCGGCCGGTCCATCTTTACTTCTACGTATCCCTTCACCGTCACCCCCGGCTCCTCCGCGAAACTTTAACGCACAAGGCTTCGGCTTTTATTAGTCTTGACACCGTGTGAAAATGGGGTCATAGTGGTAGGAAGTGGTAAAAAGTGGTAAAACAATGACATGTTTATCGGACAATATGAACATTCTCTCGAAGCCAAAGGCCGCCTCTCCGTCCCCAGCAAATTCCGTTCTCAATTGGCCGATGGGGCCGTCCTGTCCCAGGGACTAGACGGCTGTTTATTTTTATATCCCCAGGCCGTCTGGGATTCGCTCATTACCAAGTTATCCCAATTACCCTTAACCAAACAGACTGCCCGTAGTTTTACGCGCAGCCTGTCCTACGGCGCCACAGAGGTAGAGATTGATTCTCTGGGGCGGATCTTGGTTCCGGACTATCTGCGCGGGTTTGCCGGCCTCAAAACCGCTTGCATTATCGCCGGAGCCGTAGACAGGGTGGAAATTTGGGATAAATCCAAATTTGTCAGCTATACGCAAACCATTAATTCACACCGGGAAGAGATAGCTGAAAAACTTGAGATTTCATAAATCCGTACTTTTACAACCAGCTTGTCACTTTTTAGCCGTAAAATCAGGCGGTCACTATGTAGACTGCACATTAGGCGGCGGGGGACACGCGGCCGAAATCTTACGCCAGGGAGGAAAAGTTTTAGGGTTGGACCAGGATCCAGATGCTATTTCTGCCTGCCTTGCCCTTCCGAAGCCGTTAGGCGAAGGAGGGCCTGATCTGATTTTAGTCCAATCTAATTTTATTCACCTGGCGGAGGTCGTCTCTGCACATCATTGGCAGCCGGTGTTAGGGGTATTGCTTGATTTGGGCGTCTCCGAACACCAAATTAATACTCCCGGCCGCGGCTTTTCTTTCCAAGAGTCGGGACTGCTAGATATGCGCATGGATCCCAACTTGCCCAATACTGCGGCCACGCTAGTTAACCAGTTATCAGTTAACCAGTTAACCAGTTTACTGCGCGACTTCGGTGAAATACCTGTAGCCAAACTACTGGCCGTCAAGATCATCGCTGCCAGGCCGCTGACCACAACTGATCAACTGGCAGCCATTACTGGTAAGTGGTCCCGCCAGGCCTTTCAAGCGCTGCGTATCGCCGTCAACGACGAACTGGGGGCGCTTAAGGAAATTTTGTCCCAGGCCCAGCAAATTCTGGCTCCCGGCGGCCGGCTGGTAGTTATCAGTTTTCATTCCCTGGAGGATAGGATTGTCAAACACACGCTGAAAAACATGCCGTCTTTAACTCCCAAGCCGGTCATAGGCGAAAAAGGTGCCAAGCTGAGAGCATATGTTAAAACTATTAATCATTATTAATCTTCTCCTGCTTTCCGGGCAGGTAGTTTTGTCGTTTGGCAGGGCTACCCAAGGGAGCGAATTGGGCCGCTTGCAAAATCAGGCGCAGACTTTGGCCGCACAGAATCAACGTCTCCGCGAGGCTATCTATTCTTCGTCCTCCCTGTCTCACATTTGGACTCTGGCCCAAAAACCATGAACCGGCGCCTTTCTGTAATTCAGGCAATTTTTATTCTTTTTTCTTTGGGTATTGTCCTGCGTTTGGGCTATTGGCAAATTGTCAAAGCGGCAGATCTAGCCGCCGAGGCAGCTTGGCAAAGACAAAGTTTTCTGGAAATTCCCAGTCCCCGGGGAGCCATTTTGAGTTCGGACGGTTTTCCTCTGGTCACCAATCAGGAAGCCTACTTATTTTATGTTAATCCCCGGCAGTTTATTTTTTCCGAAAAGCTAAGCCAATTGTTACCTGCTTCCGCCAGTGCCCGGCTGGCCAATATTCCTGCTAATTTGGGTTGGTTTCTCATCGCCCGTCACTTACCGGTTTCTCTCCGCGATCAAATCCAAAGCTTGAAGTTGGACGCTATCGGTTTTGAACCCGATCCCAGCCGTCTCTATCCCGAAGCCAGCTCCAGCGCCCACCTCCTGGGATTTGTGGGTCAGGATTCCGCCGGCCGTCCTCAAGGCTACTTTGGTCTGGAAGGATATTATAATCGGCAACTCACCGGCCTTCCCGGTAAATTAGTTCAGGAAAAAGACGCTCTCAACCGGCCAATTTTAATCGGTACTTCAAACTTACTGCCTCCCCAGCCCGGCAGCGCCTTAACGACCTCGATCAACCGCACTCTGCAGTTTATTGCATATCAAAAACTGGCGGCTGCCCTGACCAGATACGGCGCTGTCTCTGGTACAGTTTCAATTATGGAACCATCTACCGGCCGGATTTTGGCCATGGTCAGCTTGCCTAACTACGACCCTTCTGATTTTGGCAGGTTCGATCAACAAATTTACAAAAACCCCATTATTTCCGACGCCTACGAACCGGGATCAATTTTTAAAACTGTGGTCATGGCGGCGGCCCTGGACGCCCAAGCCGTCCAGCCGGACACAGTATGCGATATCTGTACCGGCCCGGTAGCCGTCTCCGACTACGTTATTAAAACCTGGAACGACAAGTACTATCCTAAAAGCACCATGACCGAGGTCATCCAACATTCAGACAACGTAGGCATGGTTTTTGTCAGCCGCCGCCTGGGAAAGCGCAAACTGATTAGCTACTTGAAAAAATTCGGAGTTGGGCAACTGACCGGTGTGGATTTGCAGGAAGAAAGTTCACCCCAACTCCGGCCCGAATCGGCCTGGATGGATATTGATCCGGCTACGGCATCATTCGGTCAGGGCATTGCCGTCACTCCTTTGCAGATGCTGCGGGCTGTCTCCGTTATAGCTAACCGTGGACTTTTGCCCAAACCTCAAGTTGTGGACAAAATTAATAATAAAGCGATCCTTCCCTCGCCGCCGACCCAGGTCATTTCCTCAATGGCTGCCGCCCAAATGGCCTTGATGATGGTTAACGCCGTGGATCTTGGAGAAGCCAAATGGGCCAAGCCAAAGGGGTTCAGTATCGCCGGAAAAACCGGTACCGCCCAAATCCCGGTTTCCGGTCACTATGACGCAGATAAAACCATCGCCTCGTTTGTGGGTTTTGCTCCGGCAGATCAGCCTAAGTTTGCCATGCTGATTACTTTGCGCGAGCCCAAATCTTCCCCTTGGGGAAGTGAAACCGCCGCCCCTTTGTGGTTTGATATCGCTCGTGAGGTATTCCGTTTGCTAAAATGAAACCAATGTCCCGTTTCCACACTATCTCTTTCCGCCATGCTTGGATAAGTACTGTCATTATTGCTGTTATTATCTTCATCCCTAAAATATGGCGCTTTATTTAGGCATTTTAATTTTTTCGTTTATTGTTACCAGTATTGCCATCGTCCCTTTCATTGATTATCTCTATCGTCTGCGTTTCACCAGGAGAGACGAACGGGCGGACATAACAGCCACTGATACCCCGGAATTCCGCAAATTACACCAACTACATAGCAAAAAAGTCGGCACTCCCATCGGCGGGGGAGTACTTATTATCACTCTCGTTACTCTTCTTTACGCCTTACTTTTTCCCATTATTAGCCGCCTGGGAGTGTATATCACCTCGGCTTTTCCCATTAAAGAGGAACTAAATATTATTTTCTTCACTTTTATATCTTTCGGCCTGCTGGGCCTCTACGACGACATTATGAAAATATTCGGCTTTGCCAAAACCGGTTTTTTTGGCTTGCGGGTCAGACACAAACTGATTATTCAAATTCTTCTTTCCGTCACTATCGCCAGCATGCTCTTTTTTAACCTGCGTGTTCAAATTGTCAACATCCCCAACATTGGCATCTTAAATTTGGGATGGCTGTATATCCCCCTGGCCGCCTTTTTAATCACTGCTTTTACTAACTCCTTTGACTTCACTGACGGGTTGGACGGCCTGTCCTGCGGCGCCCTCCTGATCTGTCTGCTGGCCTTTTGGGCTCTAGCCGTGGCCTCTTTGGACACGCCGCTCTCAATTTTTATCGCCCTCTGGATTGGCGGTTTGATTGCCTTTTTGTACTTTAATGTCTACCCGGCCCGTATTTGGCTGGGTAATGCCGGGGGGCTGGCTTTTGGCGCTACCCTGGCAGTGGTAGGGTTGCTTTTGGGGAAAATAGTCGCCTTACTGGTCATCGGGGGCATATTTATAGTTGAAGGTGGTAGCAGTTTTTTGCAAATTATGTCCCGTAAGCTGTTCAACCGCCGTGTCTTTCCCATTGCCCCTATCCATCACCTGTTGCAGGTCCGGGGTTGGGAAGAACCCAAAATTGTCATGCGGGCCTGGTTGGCCGGTATTATGTTAGCCATTTTTGGCCTGTGGCTCGCTCAGCTTTAACCATCACTCTCCTGGGTTTAGGACTCACCATCTTTGGTCTGCTGATGGTCGGCAGTTCATCGGTGGTAGATGCCGCCCGGGATTTTGGCGACAAGTGGTATTACCTCAAACTCCAATCCGGCTGGGCGGTCATGGGACTAGCCGGATTTTTTTTAATCTCCCGTTGGCCATATCAGAAACTGGAAAAACTCTCCGTCTCTTTATTGCTTATTACTTTATTACTTCTTGTTCTCGTTCTCATCCCCGGTCTGGGATCCAAACTTCTGGGAGCGCGCCGCTGGTTAAGTTTAGGCTTTTTCAGTTTTCAACCCGCAGAGCTGGCTAAATTAACCCTGGCCATTTATTTTTCCAGTTTATTGAAAAAAGCCACCCGTTTCCGGCCGTTTATTATAGTTTTGGGGTTAACCGGCCTTTTAATTATGTTGGAACCGGATTTGGGCACAACTTTGATTTTGACCGGCAGCAGCTTACTCACCTATTTTGGCAGCGGAGGCCAACTGCGCTATCTGGGTCTGATAATTCCAGTTTTTATCATTGCCGCGGCCGCTCTCGTCTTTTTTTCTCCATACCGCCTTGACCGCCTGAAAACCTTTTTTGATTATTCCCGTGATCCCCTGGGGTCTTCTTATCACATCCGCCAGGTTCTCTTGAGCCTGGGATCGGGCGGCGTGTTTGGAGTGGGCTTAGGCCAATCCAAGCAAAAATATGAATTCCTGCCGGAAGCCACTACCGACTCCATTTTTGCCGTCATTGGTGAGGAACTGGGGTTGGTAGGGGGGTTGGTCGTCATCGCCGCGTTTCTGGTCTTTATGCGCCAAGGCTTCTTGATTGCTGCCTCCGCCCCCGATCAATTCGGGGCCAACCTGGTTCTGGCCCTGACCTCCTGGATTTCTCTGCAGGCCCTGGTTAATTTAGGCGCCATGGTAGCTATCATCCCCTTAACCGGCGTCCCCCTGCCCTTCATCTCCTACGGCGGCTCCTCCCTGGTCCTGGTTTTGCTGGCATCAGGTATACTAGTTAATATTGCCAAACAGAAGTGATATAATAAGTGCATTATTATGAAAGTCAAGAAACTCGATTATCTTATTGAGTTAGTCTACGATAAAGCCTATAAGGGTTATGTCGCTGAAGTAGTTAATCTCTATGGTTGTATGTCTCAGGGTAAAACTAAAAAGGAAGCATTAACAAACGTCGACAAAGCCATTAAAGCTTATATGGAAGCATTAACCAAAGCTGATAAGGATACGGAATTTGTTCAACGAAGAGTCAACACTCCCGTTCCTCTGGCTTATGCCTAAGCTGACGAATATTTCAGGCAGGAATGCAGTTAAAGCTTTTATCAAATTTGGTTACTTGCATGTACACACTTCTGGCGACCATGCAATCCTGCAAAAATCCGGATCTCCTAGCTTATCTATACCTTTACACAGGGAAGTGGCTCCATTTCTCTTAAAATCTCAGGTCAAAAAAGCAGGTATTTCAATTGATGATTTCATTAAGGAGTTGAAGTAAAAGAATCGGTTCCTCCCTGGTCCTGATCCTCCTGGCCTCCGGCATTCTCGTCAACACCGCCCGCTGCTCATAGAAAATTGACAAATAAAATGCGACCGCATTATTTTTGTCAAATAAAAGCATCATGGTCAATAATGTTACAATGAACTTGTGAAAACGTTGGTGTTTACCGGGGGGCATCATACGAGCGCTTTGGAAGTGGCCAAGGCGCTGAAAGACAAAGGATGGCAGATAGTTTGGTTCGGCCACCGCCACTCCATGTGGGAAGACAAGTTAGATTCTGCCGAATATCATGAAGTAACAACCGCAGATATTAAATTTATTGATCTGAAAGCCGGCAAATTCTACCGGACTTTTAACCCTCTCAAACTCATCTCTATCCCATACGGCTTTTTTCAGGCCCTGTTACAGTTACTGTTACTGCGCCCAAACGGCATCGTCTCCTTCGGCGGCTACCTGGCCGTCCCTACCATTCTGGCCGGCTGGCTGCTGGGAATCCCGTCCATTACCCATGAGCAAACGGTTGTCTCCGGCTGGGCCAATAAATTTATTTCTCTCTTTGTTAAGAAAATAGCTCTGGCCTGGCCAGACAGCACCCGGCGCTACCCGCGCAGTAAATCCGTGGTTATCGGCCTGCCTCTCCGCGACGAAATAATCAGAATTAAAAAATATAATAGCTTCGCTGGAAAATTAAAAATTAAAAATTTGGTCTATATCACAGGAGGAAAACAAGGATCACAAACTATTAATAAGGCAGTTTTTGCCGCGCTTCCTAAATTGCTGGCCAGTTATCAGGTTGTACATCAAACCGGAAATTTAGATTATTCCCCGGCCCGGTCCCATATTAAGGATGGATATGAGTGTTTCGCCTTTGACTCGGCTAAAGCCATATCTGCTCTGGCTCAAGCCGCGGTGGTCGTCAGCCGGGCCGGCGCCCACATTGTTTACGAATTGGGATATCTGGGAATTCCGTGTGTGTTAATTCCCATTCCGTGGGCCTCCCACAACGAACAACTCCTCAATGCCCAGATACTGGAGGGCAATCACCAAGCCGTTATTTTACCGGAATCTCAATTAACCCCCCAATCACTGATTTCTTCAATTAAACAAGCCATGCACTTAAAACCCCGCTCCCTGGATCTGCCCACTGACGCTGCCGAAAAACTGGTTCAAATTACAGCTAGCCTCTTTACAACCGCTGACCGTCAGAAGTAGAATCCCATTATCAAGCATGGCCAAGAGCAAACAAATAAGCTCTATCGACATTGGTAGCACCAAAATAACTACTTTGGTGGCCCAGATCCGCGAAGAAGACTCGTCTAAAATTCACATTGTGGGAGCGGCCACCTCTCCGTCCAGAGGGATCCGTAAAGGTCAAATTGTTAATATCGACGAGGCAGTCGAAAGCATCGTTGAGTCGGTAGAATCGGCCGAACGCATGGCGGGTTATAATGTGGCCCGGGCCTGGGTCTCGGTAGACGGTACCCATATCGCCTCTCAAAATAGCCAAGGAGTGGTGGCCATTTCCGATCCTCACGGAGAAATATCCGGCGAGGATGTGCGTAGGGTTCTGGAAGCCGCCCGGGCTATTTCCCTGCCCACTTCTTCTGAGATCCTCCACGTCATACCTCGTTCTTTTTCGGTGGATAGTCAGCAGGGGGTAAGGGATCCCATCGGCATGACCGGAGTTCGCCTGGAGGTGGAAACCCATATCGTTACCAGCTCGACTACTGCCCTTAAAAATTTGAGCAAATGTGTCGGTGAAGTGGGATGTGATGTTTCCGGATTGGCTTTCGGAGGCTTGGTTTCCAGCCTGGCGGTCCTCACCGACACCGAAAAGGAATTGGGGGTAGTATGTGTGGATATCGGCGGAGGTACCACCGATATCGTCATTTATGTTGACGGAGCTCTTTCCTATTCATCGGTTCTTCCCGTGGGCGCGCGAAACGTGACCAATGACCTAGCTATTGGACTGCGCATCTCTTTGGAAAGTGCCGAAAAAATAAAAGTCTTTATTAGCCAGAGCCGTAAAGACAAAGAAGACGAAATAGACCTTTCCCCCCTGGCTCTTCCCGAAGAATTGAAAACTATTTCCTACAAAACGTTGGTGGAGGGAATTATCCGCCCCCGTCTTAATGAGTTGTTTCAGATGATTTCTTCCGAGATAAAAAAAAGTAATTTGGCCGGGCTGACACCGGCGGGCCTGGTGATTTGCGGTGGTGGAGCCCTAACAGTGGGATTGGTTGATTCAGCCAAAAGGATTCTTAGCATGCCCGTGAGAATCGGCTGGCCTACCGGTTTAACCGGTTTAATTGACGAAATTGAGAGCCCGGCTTTTGCCGCATCTGTAGGACTTCTCAAGCATTCTTTGGACAATGCAGAAGAAGCCGGTTTGGGGAATTTCCTGGACAAAATCCCGCTCACCGGATTGATGGGCAAAATCAGTAGTGCTCTTAAGTCTTTACTACCTTGAGTTGCCCTGATACAATCAGACCCACTCCTGCCCGCTATGTATGGCTTTAGTCAAACCTGACGTTGGCCGCTACGCCAAGATAAAAGTTTGTGGAATTGGTGGAGGAGGGGGGAACGCGCTTAACTCCATGATTTCTTCGGGAACGATTAACGGAGTTGATTTTATTGCTGTTAATACTGACGCCCAAGTTCTTCTGACTAATCAAGCCAATCTCAAACTGCAAATTGGGGAAAATCTCACCCGGGGCTTGGGTGCCGGCGGGGACCCGGAGATTGGCCGCCAGGCTGCCGAAGAGTCCCGCGAAAAGATCAAGGAATATCTTATCGATTCGGATATGGTTTTTATTACTGCCGGCATGGGAGGCGGAACCGGCTCCGGAGCCGCTCCGACAATCGCCGAAGTCGCCCGCGAAATTGGCGCTCTGACCGTGGGGATTGTCACCAAACCCTTCGCTTTTGAAGGTACTCGGCGCATGGTCAACGCTGAAGAGGGTATCGAGCAACTTAAAAACAAGGTTGACACTTTGATCATTATCCCCAACCAGCGCCTCTTGGACGTCATTGACCGTAAAATGACTCTTTTAGAAGCTTTCCGGGTAGTGGATTCAGTTCTATCTCAAGGAGTACAAGGTATTTCGGATATTATTACCGTCCCTGGCCTTATTAACGTCGATTTCGCCGACGTCAAAACCATTATGAAAAATGCCGGATCTGCCCTGATGGGTATTGGGACCGGAGTGGGGGACAACCGGGCCCAGATGGCTGCCCGGGCTGCCGTTTCCTCCCCACTTCTGGAAATTTCCATCGAAGGCGCCAAGGGTATTCTCTTCAACATCACCGGGGGTCCGGATATGACCATGGCCGAAGTGGACGAGGCCGCCCGGATAATTTCCGAGGCCGCCGACGCTGACGCCAATATCATCTTCGGCTCTACTCTGGACGAAAAACTTATCGACCAGATGAAAATTACCGTCATTGCTACCGGCTTTGATGAGGCCCGGGTCCGTCTGGCCAACATGGTGACCCGTTCCCGCCCTGTGGCCGCCTCCGGCATGATCGGAATCGTTTCCGAAAAGCCCAAAGTCGAACCTGAACCCGAGCCTGAATCTTTCACTCCCCCGGACCTGGCCGAACCCATGGCCGACGATTGGGACATCCCAGCGTTTTTGAGGCAAGGGAGATGACAGAATTATGGTGAAAGAACTTATTTCCGGATTTTTTCATAAGCCAGATGGATCTGACGCGGACATTTTAGCCGCAAGCGCCCGTCGGAGCTTGTACTTATTAGCGTTCTCCATATCGATCCCAGCAATGTTCGTCGCAATGGTTGCCAAACCAGAGGCAGCGGCATTTTTAGTCAGATCTGAAGGTGTTTTTGCTATTGCTTTAAGCTTTGCATATATGATAGTCAGGCCTGGCAAACCAAGTTCATGATATTTCTTTTAAAGAAGGGACACTCCTTTAAGGTTAGTCCTTTTTGGAGTGTCCCGAAAGTATTTACAAATTAAAGCGGTCGTATAAAAGAGAACTTTATGCATGGGGTTTCGCTCTGGTTATAATCGCCACACCATTTATCTTAATAGCTAGGCCTGAAATATCAGGCTACACGCTTCAAAGAGATATTATAGCCATGATTGTCTTAGGACTTTTGTACCATCATCCGGGTTCTCAATTTGAGGAATGGGAAAGACTTGTCGTGAACAAAATTCAAGGTAAAAAACCTGTGTAAAGACGGACAAATACATTCGGGTTAGAATTTTGATAAAATCACTTCATGGCTTTTAAACCGGTTACTCCTCAAGTTGATTTTGTGGTTTTGGAAAAAGAGCTGCTCAAAGAGTGGTATGAGAAAGGGATAGTCGATAAATATTTGCACAAGAACGATAACGCAAAAAAGAGATTCAGTTTTTTAGATGGGCCCATCACCGCCAACAATCCCATGGGCGTCCAGCACGGTCAAGGTCGCACTCTCAAAGATCTTTTTCAGCGTTACAAAAACGCCCGCGGTTTTAAGCAGCGTTTCCAGAATGGTTTCGACTGCCAGGGACTTTGGCTGGAAGTTCAAGAAGAAAAAGACCTCGGGTTAAATAGCAAAAGAGACATTGAGACATTTGGGATCGAGAAATTCTGCACCAGGTGTCGTCAGAGAGTAGAAAAGTTTTCCCAGATTCAAACTGAGCAGTCAAAACGTTTAGGCATGTTTATGGACTGGGATAACTCTTACTACACCATGTCCGAGACAAATAACCTTTACATTTGGTATTTTCTCAAAAAATGTCATGAGAAAGGATGGTTGTATGAAGGCGTGGATTCTATGCCGTGGTGTCCCCGTTGCGGTACAGCCATTAGCCAACACGAACTGTCTGATGATGGCTACAAGACAGTCGAACACATGTCAGTTTACGTCAAGTTCAAGCTCAAAAATGAGCCTCGAACTTCACTTCTGATTTGGACTACTACTCCGTGGACCTTGGCTGTCAATGTTGCAGTAGCCGTCCATCTCCAAAAAGACTATGTCAAAATCAAGCTTAACAGCACCAATGAATTTCTTATTCTCGCCGCTAGCCGCCTTTCGGTAATTGCCGAAAAATACGCGGTAGTTGAAAAATTTCAGGGTAAAAAACTCTTAAATGTCGAATATTTGGGCCCTTTTGACGAATTACCCGCTGTCAGTGGAACCACACATACCATCATCGAATGGAAAGAAGTCTCTGATGCTGAAGGCAGCGGCCTGGTGCACATTGCCCCGGGTGCGGGGGAAGAAGACTTTAGACTCGGCAAACAGTTTGGCTTGCGTGTGTTGGCCCCTTTAGATGAGTTTGGAATATACTCTGATGGTTATGGCTTTCTCACTGGCAAATTTGCCCTAGACGTTCGGAGTGAAATCTTCGCCAAACTCAAAGAAAAAAACCTCTTCTACAAACAAGAATCGATCACCCATTCCTATCCCCATTGCTGGAGATGTAAACAGGAACTAGTTTTTCGGGCTACTTCCGAATGGTTTATTAGTGCTCAAGAAATTCGGCCATTGATGAAAAAAGCCGCTAAAAAAGCCAATTGGCTGCCACCGTCCGCCCAAAAACGTATGCAGGACTGGTTAAACAACATGGGCGATTGGCCAATATCCCGTCGGCGATATTGGGGTCTCGCACTACCCTTTTATCAGTGTCAGGACAACCATGTCACAGTCGTTGGTTCTAAAACAGAGCTTCGGAGTTTGGCTATCAACCCAAATTTGGTAGATAAACTGCCCGAACTCCACCGACCTTGGATTGACTCTATCAAAATCAGATGCCCCCAATGCAGTCAAGAGGCGGCTAGAACCAAAGAAGTGGGGGATTGCTGGCTAGACGCCGGAATCGTGCCATTTTCTACTTTGAAATATCTTGAAGATAAAAATTATTGGCGGGAGTGGTTTCCTACTGAATTTATTACTGAATACATCGGCCAAATTAAACTCTGGTTTTACTCCACTCTCTTTATGTCAGTTGCTTTGGAAAATACTGTCCCTTGGAAAAATGTTTTGGCCACAGGATACATCATTGACGAAAAAGGTGAACCTATGCACAAGACCAAGGGCAATTATATTCCATTTGACGATGCCGCAGAAAAGATGGGGGTTGATGTAATGCGCTGGATTTATGTTTCCAACAACCCCATCGAAAATATCAAGTTCGGCTACAAAATGGGCGACGAAATCCGCCGCCGCTTTCATCTCATTCTCTGGAATGTCTACAACTTCTTCGTCACCTATGCCAATCTGGACCGATTTGATCCAAAATTAAAAATAACTATACCTTCGGATAAAAATTTTAAATTAAAAATTCTTGACGAGTGGATTCTGGCCCGATTAAATCAAACCATCACCATTGTAACCATAGGTTTAAATTCATACGATCCCTATTCTTCCAGTCACGCCATAGAAGAATTATTAAGCGATATTTCTTTGTGGTATGTCCGCCGCAGCCGCGACCGCGTCGGTCCCACGGCCACTGATCAAAGCGATAAACTTGCGTGTCATTCCACTCTCTACTCTCTACTTTCTACTTTCTCCCAACTATTAGCTCCGTTCAATCCTTATATTTCAGATAGTATTTACAAAAATCTAACCGGGGTTGAATCAGTTCACCTGTCAAACTGGCCCAAAGCCAGGAAATTGAGTAAAGCAGATATTCAGTTAACCGAAGATATGAAACTTGTGCGCAAAATAGTGGAAATGGGCCTATCTGAACGCAAAACAGCCGGGATGAAAGTCCGCCAGCCCCTGCGCGCTTTGCGCGTAAACGCCCAACGCTCAACGTTCAACGCTCAACTACTTCAACTCATCAAGGACGAACTGAACATTAAAGAAATAACCTGGCGTGAAGGTGAGTTGTCAGTAGATCTAGACTTGAAGCTGGATCCCGAATTATTAGCTGAAGGCCGGCTCCGCGGCCTCATCCGTCAGGTTCAGGAGAAACGCAAGGAGCTGGGCGCCCGTCTGGATCAAAAAATCCGTGTCACCCTACCCGAGCTTCCTATAGATCTGGCAGAATTTCAGCGTCAAACATTAGCCAGAGATGTAAAATCAGGACATGAGTTTCAAATCGAACTACTTTGATTGGTGGCTGATTTTACCCGCAGTTCTGCTGGTTATTCTGGGACTGGCTATTATCCGCAGCGTTTTTCCGGTTCTTGTGCCATTTCAGTTAGCCTTCGCCATTGCGGCCGCAGTAGCCTTTATATTGACAGCCCTGGTCGACTATAAAATATTTCAAGCTCTGCACCTGCCGATTTACATCAGCTCGTTAGTTTTTTTAATTACCCCTTTCATTTTCGGCTTGCACAGCCGTGGGGCCCTGCGCTGGCTGCAATTTGGCCAGATTTCTATCCAGCCATCCGAACTGATTAGACCTTTCCTTCTTTTGGCTTTCGTCACGATGTCTACGAGATGGCGGATTATTGCGTTTATCATTCCCGCTCTTATCATTTTTTTTCAACCCGACCTGGGTACGACTCTAGTTCTCACCGTTGGCTGGTTGACAGTTTTTCTGTCAAATTTTTCATTTCGCCACACTATGTTAACCGGGCTAGCAGTTTTTTTCTTAGCCGCGCCGTTACTTTGGTTCATAATCAAACCTTACCAGAGAGACAGGATCCTGACGTTTGTTAACCCTTACTCGGACCCCCTGGACCGGGGATACCAAGTGATTCAGTCGGTTATCACTGTGGGATCCGGCCAATTCTGGGGCCGAGGCCTAGGTCAGGGAACCCAGTCCCAACTGCGCTTTCTTCCGGAGAGGCATACCGATTTTATTTTTGCCTCCCTGAGTGAAGAATTGGGATTTGTCGGAGCCGCATTTACTTTGATCCTTTTCCTGATCATTATGTGGCGTATTTACCTGCTTTCCCAATATGCAACCAATCCCGTAGTCACTCTTTATGCATTGGGGACTTTAACCATGCTTTCTTTCCAAATCTGGGTCAATATAGGTATGAACCTCGGCCTGGCCCCCATAACTGGAATTACTCTTCCTTTCGTCTCATACGGCGGATCATCCCTGGTTTCCCTGGGATTAACTTTGGGAATCCTTACCTCCATGAACCGGCAAACATCTCCTTCCTCCTTTCAAATTAAGTGATTTTTGGGTATAATTTCCCCCATGCAGGCCATAATCAAAATTGGTTCCTCGCAATATCTAGTCGAGCCCGGGCAAGAGTTTCTAGCCGATCGCGGCCAGATTGATGCAGTTCTTTTTCCCGATGGGGCCAAAGTTGCCATTAAGGATTTGGGTCAAGTCAAGGGCCGAAAAATTCGGGTGGCCAAATACAAAGCCAAAAGCCGTTATCGCAAAGTCCGGGGATTTAAACCTGTTTATCATAAAATAAAAATCGAGAAAATTACTGTTGACAGCCGTGAAAAAAGAGTATAGGATGACACCGTGGCGCACACCAAAACTGGGGGTTCTACCAGACAAAAAGGAAACCGCAGAGGGAAACGCTTGGGCGTTAAAATTTTTGGCGGTCAAAAGGTTTCTGCCGGAAACATTTTAGTTCGCCAAAACGGCACCCGCTTTCACCCGGGTGACGGGGTTCAAGTAGGCCGTGATTTCACTCTAACTGCGTTAAAAGCTGGAGTATTGCGTTTCTATAAAAGATTCAGTAAGCAATATATTTCTGTACAATAAAATAATGAATCAGCAAGTCATTGACCTAGACATCGATTCTTTGCAGGCTAATCCTCTGCAGCCCAGAGGCATTATTACCCCGGAATCTTTAGTCGACTTGGTCGATTCGGTACGGGAGCACGGTATTTTAGAGCCGTTAGTCGCGGCCAAAACTCCGGCCGGATACCAGATTATTGCCGGGGAGCGGAGATGGAGAGCTGCCAAATTAGCCGGCCTGAAAACCGTTCCGGTGATCATCAAAGAGACTACCCCCCAAGGAATGTTGGAAATGGCCATTGTCGAGAACGTCCAGCGCACTGACCTAAACGCCATTGACCGGGCCAAAGCCTTTGAAAGACTAATTAGTGAATTCGGCCTAGGTAACAGTGAAATAGCCCAACGGATTGGTAAAAGTCCATCCTATGTCAGTAATTCTCTGCGCCTTCTCACTCTCCCCGACGCCCTGAAAGATGGTCTGCTGACCGGGCTGATATCCGAAGGCCATGCTAGGGCTTTGGCTGCCATTGACGACAATCGTTTGATAGTCGAAGCCTACAAGATTATTCTGCGCGAATCCGGTTCAGTCCGCCGGGCAGAAGAGCTGGCCCGTAGAATGCGGATTCAAGCCGGCCACAAGCCCAGCGGGAAAGCGGCTAAGGCTCCACACGAGGTCAGCGAGGAAATAGATCGCCTGCGCGATGAAATCCAAGAGGTGCTGGGCGGAAGACCCGCCAACATCGTCCGCCTTTCCCGCTCCCGGGCTGAAACCAGACTGACCATCATTCTCAAAGGCACGTTACCAGAAACTGAAGACCGTCTGCAAAAAATTTACAAAGGTATCAAAAGTTAAGCGGCCAATACTTAATCCAGAACTTCCCCACAATTGCCTTTTTGGAAATAGGTCCAAACTCCCGGGAATCCGAACTGTAATTCCGGTTATCTCCGAATATCATGTAATATCCGGCCGGGATCTGATACGGAACGCCTTCACGCAGAAAAGATTTTTCTAAAGTTTGGTATGTGGCTGGCAAATATGCTTCCGGCAGCCGCTGCCCGTTAATAAAAACATATCCATTCTTAACCACAATCGTCTCTCCGGGTAAACCAATTACTCTTTTAATATAGTCGCTGTTGGCCGGCGGAGGAGCCCGAAACACCACCACGTCACCCCGTTGCGGGTCGCCTTTTCTGTAACTGACTTTATCCGTCAATATATATTCCTTATCATGAAAGTTGGGATACATCGAATTTCCGTCCACCTTGTGCGGCTGAAGCAGGAACAGATAGATCATCATGAAGACGGCAAATGCCATCACCACCGGCTGCAAACCGTCCAGGAGCTTCTTCATAGATTCATTATGGAGTCCGTGTTAAAATTTGTCTACGGGGACTCGTGGCGCAGCTGGTCAGCGCGTTTCGTTGACATCGAAAAGGTCAGAGGTTCGAATCCTCTCGAGTCCACCAAAATTCACCAACAAAAGATCCAGAAACAGCGCCTTTGCTTTGAGGCGCCTAAGACTTCGGGAACATTAATTTCCCAGTGTTCCGGCTCGGACCAATATTTTCCCTTCCCGTATTTAAGATGCACGTATTGCCGGCCGGGAGCCACATTTCGGAAGACATAAAAATTATTATAGGTATCCACCAGTGAGTCGGGTTTACTGAATTCATAATCATTCAGCGCTAAACTAAATCCCGTGTTGGGAAAGCTATCCCAGAACATATACACTGTATCAGATCCATAGCTAAAAGTTACTTGGGGACGAGCAAGTACCGGAGAAGCTAAGGCTAAACCAATCAACAAACACGCAAAAAGAAAAACTATCTTTTTCGTATACCCCCGTTTATACTCCCTTCAATTTTAATTTGCAAATTGGTCTGCTCTTTGTTGATACACATCTTGTTTAACTAGCCGTAGCCCTTCTTTAATCTGTTGCCGTAAGTCCGCGGCCATGTCCGCCCACGGACCCCGACCCGTCTTGGCCACCAGCGCGTCAATGGTCCGGTACAGCCGATTCATCCGGGCGTCAAATTTGGCCGCCGTATTCACTTTGGTCTGGCCGATATCTGCCACATAGCTTTTAATCCGGGCCAAATCCTGCAGCAGAATTCTTCTGGCCGGCAATTTAAGGGCGCTGGCGCCAACCGCCGTCTTTAATGTTTCCAGCCTGGCCTGGGCGTTGTCCAGCGGGGTATCCCCCAAATTGGCCTGACTTAATTGCACTCCAAATTGATGTTGGTCTGTCTGTCCGCTGGCTACGCTGTCACTCACTTCCTGCCAGGCTTCGTCGTCGCCTTTGATCCGGCCGAAATACAGAGTGTAATTTCCTCCCCCGCCGGCGGGCGAGACGGTAACTTGATAATCGCCATCGGCCGGATTACTAATGACCACAATTCCGTCTTCCGGCAAAAAAGTCCCCCCGGGTCCGCTGACTTGGAAATCAACCGGGGAGGCAGTAGTGACTATAATAGCACTGTCGTAGTTCGGCTGATTAACATCTTGACCGCTGGCCGGCAAGCCCAACATCTCCAGAATTTTCTTTTGGGAAATCTCTTTGGAAATAATTTCAGTATGATTTTTGCCAGATAGTTCATCGTTTACAGGTGCTCCGCTAATCTGACTGCTGGATAACAATACCGCCCCGTCTCCATTGTCATATTCTTTCTGGCCGGTAGGTTTGCCGTCCACCCATCTACCCGTCAATATATCAGCCAGGCTTCTAGGCTCGACCTGAATAAACTTTACTGTATTTCCCCAATTGCTGGATAAAGTCTGCAATTTAGCCAAAATACTTCCCAGTTGGGAATCTAAACCGGGAAGGAAATTGTTTGTCCAAGTTAGCCCCGCAATTGGCTTTATTGACCCATCCCGATTTTTCAAAAATTCATAGATTGGTAGGACATTTCTTAAAGCAGGAAATAAAGCTTGTACCTCGGCCACTTCCGTATCATATTGATCTCTGTTTACGCGCAACAGCAGTTTCATGGCCAGTTTTTGCCACCCCGTAAACCCTTGCGGGTTTGCTCCCTCCCACAAGTAAAAAGCTTCGCCCACTCCCCGGTGCGGACTGCCCACAGTTAATAATTTATCAATCTTTTCGGGATTAGATTGGGCATAGGCGCGGGCCACCAGACCTCCCAGGCTATGCCCTACCAAATTAACTTGGCCAGAGGATATACGGTCGGAAATAAACTGGGCTAAATTATTTGCCGTGTCTGACGCATTTCGTCGCCAATCATATGCGTACACCCATAAATTTGTATTTTGGATATAACCGGCCGCCTCCAACGCCGAAATTAATCCGTTATAGACTTTCACATAGGGGGCAATTTTCCAATCCGTATCCGGTACATTTACTCCGTGCACTAACGCCTCATAATTCCAGCCAGCCCCCATCCCAGGAATTAAAATAATAGGAGTTAAAGGAGTAGGAGTGGGGGTGGGAGTGGGCACCGGGTCCAAACTCCTTACCACCACATTATCAAACCAAACTTCAGAATCTGGATCAGTCCCCACACTGGCTTGAAAACCGATGGTACCGCCACCAAAGTAAGGAGGTGAGTCTGCTAATTCCCAAACTTGAATATCGTTAATGAATATCTTGATTACAATATTAGAAAATTCTATTCGAAAATGATATGTTTGGTTATCCTGAAAGGAATACGAGGATTTTTCTAACCTATAATAACCGTCAACAACTTTTTGAAACCACATATCAGAACCATAAAATTTCAAATCATACCAATTCGAAGGGTTTAAATACTTAAAAATTATGTTTCTGTCGGCAATAACAGTATTTGTAAATTCCATATCAAAACTATAGGAGTATCCCATCCCTTCAGTAAAATTAAAATTATTAGGAATAAGCTCAGTCACACATCCGGGACCATCTATTTTAATACCCACTCTACCATTTTCCGCTTTCCAAGTAGTTGGATTACTTTGATATAAGCAAGGCAAACTTGGGGCTGACCATTGCATATTACGAGCGACCGTCCAGTCAGATATATCGTTATCATTAAAATTGTCTTGGAAGTAAATGATGCTTGCGTTGATACTCTTTGGAAAAACAAAGGCGAAAGAAATACTCACTAAAACGACAACCCCAACTCTGACCATCCTACTATACAACGACCAAACTTCCACAACTGCACTATACCTTATAGGGCCTTACTCGTGTCAAGATGGTAAAATTACGATTGATGGATAAACAATATAATGAGTTTCACAAAAAATCCAAGATTCAGAAAAAACCGATCAAGAGAAATAACTTTACGTACAGGCTAATCATTAGAGAAGTAGAAAAGATATTGCTTAAGATAAAGAGGAATAATGTCATAATTTTGGATTACGGATGTGGTATAGGAACTTTGGCTTTTTACCTTGCTTCAAAAGGATACAATATTACCGGTGTTGACGTATCTCCCCTGTCAATCAGATTGTGTAATAAAAGTGCTAAAGAGATGAATCTAAGTGGTCTGGCTAAATTTAACTTAAATAAGGATTTTTTGAAGAAGTTAAAAAAAACAAGCGGTAAATTTGACTTAATAATTTGTTCCGAAGTAATTGAACACGTTCAAAATGATATCAAGTTACTGAAAAAATTATCAGGAATTCTGAATAAAGGAGGATATTTTCTTTTGACAACTCCTAGCAAAAACGCCCCATTGTTTAAAATGGGACTTGCTAAATTGTTTGACATAAGAGTGGGACATTTACGGCGATATACAGAAAAAGACCTGACCAAGAAAGTCGAAAAAGCAAGTTTCAAAATAATCAAAGTTATAAAGACCGAGGGAATTATTAGGAATTCATTATTTTTGTTCCCCATATTTGGGAATTTAGTCCGATTTATAAAAGGACCAATCTCAGATATAGTAACTTTTGTTGATAAAATATCTTTAAAATTGTTTGGAGAATCGGATATTTATGTTGTATGTCAGAAGCCATGAAGGTATTGATGATGACCAGGTTGTATTGGCCCCATGTAGGTGGAGTAGAGAAGCATGTGGAGAAAATAACTGAAATTTTGAAAAAGAAGCACCAAATAACTATTGTTTGTGAAAAACACGATCCCAAACTGCCAGATTATGAAAATGATAGGGGAGTGATAATTTACAGAATTGGGGGATCGGACAAATGGGCCATTTGGAAATGGTGGTTTAGGCATTTGAACCTCATAAATGACGCAGATATTATTCACATTCACGACGTTTTCTTCTGGTTTTTACCATTTAGACTCCCCTACTGGTTCAAAAAAGTTTTTATCACTTTCCACGGCTGGGAAGGCATATACCCCCTGCCCCGGAAAAACATAATTGTTCGTAAATTCAGCGAATGGATGGCCAATGGCAATATCTGCGTAGGTGAATTTATCAAAAAATATTATGGCACCAAATCCGATTATGTCATCTATGGAGCGGCAGAAAAAATCAAATACCCAAAAGTAAAAAGGCAAGGGGCAATTTTTGTGGGCCATCCGGACGCGGATCAAGGGCTGGATTATTACTAAAATTGGATATATTCACCGACGATCCCGATGCCGGCAAATATTTTTATAAATACAAATACGCTTTTGTCTCCGGTTATTTATCTATTCTTGAAGCTATGGCTCAAAATACGCCGGTTTTTACCCATTATGACAATCCGCTAAAATACGACTATCTAAATATGACACCGTTTAAAGACAAAAATTTTAAAATACCCGGCTGGTTAGAAGTAGCCGATATTTACGAAAAACTATGGCAAAAATGACCGAACGCACAAGGAGAGACCTTGTGCGCGTGACGGTGGTGGTTACGGTTTTGAATGAAGAAGCCACAATCAAGTTTCTTTTGGATGCTTTGATTAGACAAACCAGAAAGTCCGATGAAATTATTATCGTCGACGGCGGGTCAACAGATCGCACCGTGGAAAAGATTAAGAAATATAAAGAGATTAAGTTACTAAGAAAATCTGGAAATAGGTCGGTAGGCAGAAATTACGGCATGAGCCAGTCTAAGGGCAACATCATCGCCTTTACCGACGCTGGTTGCATCCCCGAACTAAATTGGCTCGCAGAACTAATTAAACCTTTTTATAAAAAACTCCCCTCTCCTGGCCAACGGCCCGAGCGAAGCGAGAATTTAGGAGAGGGGCAGGGGGTGAGGTACGGGAGAGTGGAGGTTGTTTCTGGCTACTACAAAGGTCTTTCTCAAAATATTTTTGAGAAATGTTTGGTCCCTTATGTCTTGGTCATGCCGGATAAAATCCCGGCTGAATTTTCCCCTTCCACCCGCTCCATGGCCATGCGCAAAGGAGTGGGACTCTTCGATGAAAAGCTAAGCCATAACGAAGACTATGCTTTTGCCGTGGCGTTGAGAAAAAAAGGCCTGGAATTTTATTTCGCCCCCAAAGCAATGGTGGGCTGGATGCCGTGTAAAAATTTGCGCCAGGCGGCCTGGATGTGGTTGCGCTTTGCCATAGGCGACGCCCAGGCCGGAATTTTGCGCCCCAAAGTCAAACTCTTATTCCTGCGCTATTATGTATTTTTCTTCCTCTTTTTCCTTAATCACTTATTTATCTTAATCTCTTTTCCCTACTTGCTTTGGGCCGTGGCTAAAAATTACCGCTACGTCAAAGATCTGCGGGCGTTTTTCTGGCTGCCCGTACTGCAGCTGACTACGGATATGTGCGTCATATTTGGTACTATTATGGGAGTCTTGTCCCGATCTAAATGAACTACTTAAAAAAAGCTGTTTCAGGCATTTATTGGACCGGCGCTCTTCGCGCTTGTTTACGCGGCTTCACCATCATTCGAACAGTCATTCTCGCCCGTCTCCTCGTCCCAGCCCAATTCGGCATTTATGGAGTCGCCTCACTTGCCCTGGCAATGCTTGAGACCCTAACAGAAACCGGCATCAACGTCTTTTTAATCCAGGAAAAAGACAGCGATAGTTACATCGACACGGCCTGGCTGGTTTCAATCGCTAGAGGGGCCATCATTTCTCTCATCCTCATCCTCTCGGGTCATTTTGTTACCTCTTTTTTCAAATCGCCCTCTTCTCTTACCCCCTTACTTTTAATTAGTCTAGTCGCCTTTATTCGCGGATTTATCAACCCATCCGTCGTCACTTTCCAAAAAAATCTCACATTCAACAAAGAGTTTCAATTTAGATCGGTGCTTTTTTTAATCGAAGCCTCTGTAACAGTGGTATCAGCGTTTATAACCAGGTCTGCATCCAGTTTCGTCCATGGGCTTTTAGCTAGTTCAATCTGCGAAGTCGTTTTCTCTTTGATTTATATAAAACCCCGCCCTCACTTCAATTTTATTCCGGAAAAACTGCGTCTTATTCTCCATCGCGGCAAATGGCTCACCGCCGCCGGTATTTTTAATTATCTTTATCACAATCTCGACAATATCGTTGTTGGCCGTCTGCTAGGAGTAGCCCCGCTTGGCCTATACGACACCTCTTATAAAATTTCCAGCCTCCCAATCACTGAAGTTTCTGAAGTTTTTTCCAAAGTCACCTTTCCTATTTTTTCCCAGATTCAAAACGATACCACTCGGCTATCGCGGGCATACTTCAAATCCACCCTCACTTTGTCAGCCTTAGTCATCCCCTTTGGTTTATTGTTGTTTTTCTTTCCTCAAATTATTGTCATTCTCCTCGGTCCCAACTGGCTTCCGGCTGTCCCAGTCTTGAGACTACTTTCCGTTTACGGCGTAATTAGGTCCATTTCCGGCGCCTCTTCCGCTCTGTTTTTGGCAGTTCACAAGACCAACTATGTTACTTATCTCACCTTAGCCAGCATCTTAGGTTTGGGAATATCTATTGTCCCCCTGGTCACGCGTTTTGGCCTTGTTGGGGCCGCCATTTCCGCCATCATCGGCTCATTGGCCGCCCTTCCCGTCATCTTCTACTGTCTGCGCTTGATCCTTAAATCATGAACATTTTAGGTAGGTTTTTACCGGACCTGTGGTATAGCCCCGCAGACGTCCTCCTTCGCGCTTCGGAGGTTTTTATTTGGCAGCGGGTCTTGCTAGTTTCGCCCAGCCTGGATATTGGTTGCGGCGACGGCGATATCAGTAAGCGAACCTTTTCTTTTCCAGATCAAATTGACGTAGGTATTGACCTCCGGCCGGTGGCAACTAGCAATCTTTATCACCAAATGCTCCAGGCAGACGCCACAAAACATCCGTTTAAAAATTCCAGTTTTCAAACAGTCATAAGTAACAGTACTTTCGAGCATATTAAAGCCGATACCAAAGCTGTTTCAGAAGTCGCCAGAATCCTAAAACCCGGCGGCAAATTTTATCTAACCGTCCCCACTCCCCGCCTGCGCCCGTTTCTAAGCAACCAGATTAACGCCCGGGTGGCGCATCTTCATTACCGGTCCGCCACAGACTGGCAAAAATTATTAGCCAAAAATAATTTGGTCTTAAAAAAGGTCGAGTATTATTTTCCTCCCGCATCCGTTTCCGCTTGGCTTCTGCTCTTCAAGCTTGCCACCTTCAAAATTTATCATCGCGAACTTTGGTCTTATCTCAAAGATTCTCCATACAGCAGGCTCTTCCCTTCCAGATTTATATCGCAAGTCTTGAAAATTTATTTATCCAGATATATAGCCACAGATTTTTCGGAAGATGGAACTTGGCAGTTTATTACCGCGGTTAAAAAATGAAAATCGCTCTATTTCATAATCTTCCACCGGGTGGGGCCAAACGCACAGTCTATGAACAAGTTAAGCATTTAAGTCAAAAACACGAGCTGCGTCTTTTTCAATTATCCAATACCAACGAGGATTTTTTGTCGCTGTACCCCTTCGTAAAATCAAAAAAAACTTATCCTTTCTCCCTTTCGTCGAACCGTTTACGAGCCGACTATCAGAAATTTTTTGTCCTGCCCCAAATCCATCGTCGCATGGCTCAAGATACCGAAGGTGCCGACGTCGCCCTCATCCACGCCGACCTCTATACCCAGGCTCCGCACATCTTATGTTTTCTGAAAATCCCCAGTTTGTATTTTTGCCAGGAAATGCTGCGCATTGCCTACGAACCGGAATTGGCCTTTACCGACCGCGTCTCATTTCCCAAAAGATATTACGAAGTTTTAACGCGCCAAATCAGAAAATTCGTAGACAGGTCAAATGCCCAATCCGCCTCCATGATTTTAACCAACTCCGGTTTTACGGGGGCAAAAGTGCAAAAAGAATTTAATAGACCGGCCCTTACCTGTCATCTGGGTGTCGATCCCCAGGTTTTTTACCCCCAAGACCTGCCCAAAAAAACCCAGGTTCTCTTCATCGATCAAAAAGACAAAATTTCCGGTTACGATTTTGTTCTCCAGGTCCTAAACTTAATCCCCCCTCAAAATCGGCCAAAATTAAGGATCCTAAGTTTTTCCAAAGGCGCGCCGGCCGTTTTGCCCCAAAACATGGCCAAATATTACTCCGAGTCGCTGGCCACCCTCTGTACCAGTTACAACGAACCGTTCGGACTGGCTCCCATCGAGTCCATGGCCTGCGGAACTCCGGTTTTGGCCGTTAACGATGGCGGATACCAGGAGACGGTTTTAGACGGCCTCACCGGTTGGCTGCTTCCGCGAGATCCAAAAGCTTTTACCAAAAAAATCGCTTTTTTACATCGTCATCCTCAAAAAGCTCATCAAATGGGTCTTGCCGGTCGAAAACATGTGATCAAAAACTTTACTTGGGCCAAACATAACTCCATCGTCGAATCAGCCCTATGCCATCTCGCGTCTCGATAATTATCGTCAAATACCGGGCGGCCGCAGAATTAGCTGCTTGTTTACCCAGTCTGAAAAAATATCATGTCATCATCGTCGACAACGACAAAATAAACCGGGGTTATGCCGCCGGCAACAATCTGGGGGCTAAAAGTGCCAAAGGGGAATACTTGCTCATTCTCAATCCGGACACGGTCGTTTCCCCCGGCGCCATCGAATTATTAGCCACTTTTCTGGACACTCATCCCCAAGCCGGAATTGTCGCTCCGTTTCTTCTTGACCCAGCCGGCCGGCCCTATCCTTTGCAAGGCACCCGGGAGCTCACGCCCCTCACTGGTCTGGTCGCTCTCTCGTTTCTGAACCAGATTCCTAATCCCATTTCCCGCCATTACTGGCTGGCCGATTGGGACAAACGCCAGCCGCGCCAAGTAGACGTCGTCCCCGGCACAGCTTTTCTTATTCGCAAGCAAATTTATGACCAACTCGGCGGATTCGATGAAAACTTCTTCCTCTATTTTGAAGAAGCCGATCTCTGCCGCCGTGTCCGGCATGCGGGCTGGGAAATTTACATGTATCCGCCGGCCAAAATTATGCATTACTGGGGCGCCAGTACCCCAAAATCTGCCCGTATCCAGGCCATTTTCTCCGCTTCCCGTTTTTACTACTTTCGCAAGCATTTCGGCCTGCTTTGGGCCATCGTAGTCCATCTCGTTTGTTCTTTTTCTCTCCTCTGGCTGGCGGTTATTTTAGGAGCCGCCCTGCGTTTCTACCGGTTTCCTGGCCTTATGCCCTTTATCGGCGACCAGGCCTGGTACTATTTGGCCGCCCGCGACGCTCTTCTGGGCGGGAGATTGCCCTTGTTGGGCATCACCGCCAGCATCACCTGGCTACATCAAGGCCCACTTTGGACTTATCTCCTGGTTCCCTTGATTGCCCACCCCGTCCTCCCAGCCATCCTGACCTCAATCATGGGCGTGGTCTCCGTTTATTTAATTTACTTCCTAGGTGGCTGGCCAGCCTCTCTGCTATTAGCCGTTCTGCCATTAGCCGTTCTCCAATCCCGCATGCCCTACCACACATCTCTCATTCCTCTATTTTCTATTCTCTTTCTCCTATTTTTACGTCGTCATAAAGATTTCCTCGCCGGCCTCTTCCTCGGCTTCCTCTATCAATTGCACCTGCTCACATTCATCTTCTGGCCAATTATGTTTTGGCGCCGCCGCCTCATCCCCGGTTTTATTCTGGGGATTCTCCCTTTTTTACTAGTGGGACCAGTCCAAACATTTGGAATTCTCGCCTGGATCGCCAAGCATTCTCTCGCCGGTTTCGGCGGCTCCACCATCTCCACAGCCTACCTCGTCGTCCTCCTCGTCCCCGCCATCCTCGTTGTCTCTTGGTTTCTCAATCGCCTTCCAAAGTTTATCGGGATTTTGATAATTGTGATTTATTTGGGATTTAGTTATTCGAATTTAGATATTGGTTCATCTTTATCTAGCAGAATCGTTCTATCTAAAGCAATTTTGAGGGAGAGCGGCACTGACGCTCCGGAAATTGTCATGTCCGGTCCCGGTTCCAAATTTCGCTCCTACTCCATGCCCTACGAATACCTCGTCTGGTGGCTGTCCCGTTCCACCTCTCCAGAGGGCTCTCACACAAAATTCCTTATCCATGAGTCCTCTCAAACTTTCGAACAGCTTTGAAGGGCCACGCCTTTTTGATATAGTTAGACCATGCCAGCCAAAAATACCAGAAAACAATTCATAGAAAACTCTTATTATCATATTTACAACAGAGGAGTCGAAAAACGGCAAATATTCATGGACGATATGGATTATTCAGTATTCATTTCATACTTAAAAAGTTACTTGCTGCCCAAAAGCGAAGAGTTTTTGCACGGCATATTTTCAAATGAAAGTTCGACACCCAAGCAAAAGGCCGACGCCCTCAAACTATTAAGGCTTAATAATTTCTCTGAGACAATTTCACTCACTGCCTACTGCCTGATGGGTAACCATTTCCATTTTTTGGTTAAACAAACTATGGCAGACGGTATTGATAAATTCATGAATTCGTTGATGACTAGGTACACCATGTATTTCAATCGCAGACACAAGCGGGTCGGCCATTTGTTCCAAGGAAATTACAAAGCAGTATTGGTCGAGACTGAAGCGCAGTTACTGCACCTCACCCGCTATATCCATCAAAATCCAGCCTCGAAAGGCCACGCCTTTCAAACTCATCCATACTCATCCTATCAACAATATGTTTCGTCAGCACGCCTCGAATGGATAAAACCAGATGAAGTTCTCAACTATTTTTCCAAGCAAGGCTTTAATTCATACGCAGCTTTCGTTGGAGATACTCATATTTACGATTCTTTGATGATCATCTCCGGATTAACTTTAAGTGAATCAGACTAGATCAAAAAGGCGTGGCCTTTCAAACCTTTCAAACTTTCAGAAGTGTTAAAATGATTGTATGTTAACTGGGATTGTGCTCACTCATAACGAAGAGAAGAATATTGCCCGGTGTTTGGAATCCTTAAAATTTTGCGACGCGGTTTTAGTGGTTGACAGCGGTTCAACAGATAAAACCATGTCTTTGGCCAAAAAAGCCGGAGCCACAGTTGTTAACCATCCTCTGGATGGCAACTATGCTGCCCAGCGCAATTGGGCTCTCTCCCAAGCCAAAACTCCCTGGGTGTTATTTGTGGACGCCGACGAAATGGTTTCCGTCAAATTGGGCGAAGAGATCACATCCGCCGTCAAAAAAATCGAATACAAAGGGTTTTTAATCCCCCGGATAGATTACATGTGGGGCAAGAAGCTGTCCCACGGAGACGTGGGCGGAGCTAGATTCTTGCGTCTAGCCCGCCGCGGAGCCGGCGAGTGGCACGGCGCGGTTCATGAAACCTGGGCCATCGAGGGCAACATAGGGACACTCAAGCACCCCATCTTTCACTATCCTCACCCTACTCTAGTTGAGTTCTTGCAAGAGATTAACCGCTACTCTTCCATCCGGGCCCAAGAACTCCACCGCGCTGGCCAGCGGGCCAATTTATTCCAAATCATTCTTTACCCATCGGCCAAATTTTTGTGGCTTTGGATTTGGAAATTGGGATTTGCGGATGGTACCACCGGTTTTGTCCACGCCATGACCATGGCCTTCTACAGTTTCCTGGTTAGGGGTAAACTATGGTTATTTCAAAAAGGAGTAACGTCCCCCTCTTAAGGTAAGAGGGGGATCAGAGGGGGTGTTATGAGCGGTTGGATTGCAATTTTGCTGGCTTTGGGTTTTGCTTTCGGCAACCTGTATAAATTTTCATTCTTTTCAGCCGAGGTGCGTATTTCAGCCCTGGATATCGTGGTTTTTACTCTCACTCTTCTGGCATTACCTGTAAATCTCAAAAAATACCGGTATTTGGTCATCCCCATCACCGTTTTTTTCACAGTCGGTTTAGTAAGTCTGATTTTTGCCCTTCCCGCCTACGGTTGGCAGGCAATTTTCGTCGGATCCATGTATTTAACCCGTTGGACTGTCTACAGCCTATTTTTTGCTTCAATAATTCAATTAATTAAATCGTCCAAGATCGTTCACTTATTGTACTCGTTAGGCATAATCACGGCTATTTTGGGATTGGCCCAATATTTGGTTTTCCCGGATGTCCGGGCTCTAGCTGTAGCCGAATGGGACCCCCATTATTTCCGGGTGGTCGGTACCTTCCTCGATCCCGGTTTCACAGGTTTAATTTTGGTTTTCACTCTCATTTTTTTAACACTGAATCCGCTCAAAAATCGCTTAATTAACTTAATTTCTTGGTCTGCTTCATATCTTGCGTTTGCCCTGACCTACTCCCGCAGCAGCTACGCCGCTTTCCTGGTTTCCATGACCTATATCGCTTGGCGCCGCAAGTCGCTTAAATTTTTTTTATTTATAATTATTCTGTTCCTCACCACTGTCTACGCACTACCCCGTTCACCGGGTGGGGAGGGCGTAGATTTAGAGCGCACCAGCTCCATCCAGGCTAGAATTGACAGCTGGACCACCGCCTGGAGGATTTTTACCCGGCATCCCGTTTTGGGAGTGGGTTTCAACACCTACCGCTATGCCCAGGGAGCCAGCCTCACATCCCACGCCGGAGCCGGCGCCGACTCCTCGCTACTCTTTGTAGCCGCCACCACCGGCCTGGCGGGCCTGCTGGCCTATCTCTGGTATATTAAACGGCTTTTTTCCTTAATTCCTAACTCCTATCTCCTGGCTCTTCTGGTCCACTCTATATTTTTAAACTCCCTCTTTTATCCCGCCGTTATGGTCTGGATAGCTCTACTTCTTTCCGTGTCTGATTCCCCGCCCGGTCAACCGTCACCAGCACCAGCACTTTCTCGTCGGGATTCAAATTGATAGTCGTGGCAAATTTTCCCCCTTGCCCGATAATAATCAGCCGATCGTTGGCCGTCAATCTCACCCCGCTGGTCGTCCCCTTTATCTCCACTTTATTATCAGCCACCATCGACGTCTCCACCGTCAATTCCGGAGGTTTGTTGGAGTAATACACGTCTACCTCGGTCGAAGCATTGCCCTTGTTTCCCACCTGGTCTATAGCCACTGCGATGAGCGTGTTGTCCCCGTCTTTCAGGTTGATATTTCCCAGAGTAAATATTCCGTCGTCCTTAGCCACCACATTTCCCACACTTTCCCCATTTAAAGTCAGGTACACCGTTGACCCCGCCTCGGAACTACCGGAAATTGTCTGTCTGGCGCTGTTAGTAGCATCATAAGGTAAAGAAAAACTGGGCGGGGGCGGGGGAATCAGATCGGTTTTATCTACCGGCATTTTAGAGGACTTCAAATCTCCCAAAAACACCGCCATTTTTACCAGGACCGGAATTCCCCCAAAAACCGCCAACGCCAATAAAACTATCGTTCCCAAAACCAGCAGCACCGCCTTTCTCGAGTTCCGCCTGTCCTCCAATCGGCTCAACCTGCTCATGCTAAAATTATACCACCGTGCCTCCTTAGCTTAGTGGTAAAGCGGCGGTATCGTAAACCGCGGACGCTAGTCCGATTCTAGCAGGAGGCTCTGCGCCTCGTCCTCGCAGAGCGAGAGACGGGCGGCACAAACTTATGTATACCGTCTACGTTTTAAAAAGTCTGAAAGATGGAAGGAAAATATTAGAAGAACCAAACAATTCTATATCAGTCGATGATTATATAGCCGCCAGATGGGGAGAAAAAAAGCATGTAGGTCAGTCTACCCCCACTGGGTTGAAGTAGACACACCAAACAAAATTATCATTGTCACCCGCATCAAGCACTGTAAAGACGTGTACAGATAGCACAGATAGCAGCTTTGAAAGGCCACGCCTTTCAAAGCCCCTCCACCTCCGGAAGCTCCAGGGGTTTGATCTCTTGAAGTTCTCTCCCTGTTACGGCCTGCAATTCACCATACATCCCGTGAGTGTTGTCGATAATCTTGCGCAATTCCTTTTCCTGCCTCGCCCATTTCAGATTAAACCAGCGTTTTTCTTTCTCTATATCTCCCTGCAAATTATTAAAAGCCTCGACAATGGCTTCAATCCTGTGAGTAAACTCCACACTCCTTAGATATTGGTACAGCACCTCCATTTTTTCATTTTTTCCCACATTAGCCAATTTTTCAAAATGGATATGGATTAAATCAAACCGCAGAGCCATCGCCAACCCCCTGGCGGATTTTAAGGTTGTTACCCAAACATTTTCTCTGTAAACAAACGTCTCGATGTCTTCGGGAGGATTAGCTACCACCAAAACTGCCAGTTGCGCCCCGGCTGCTCTTTGATCTTCCCTTAATTTCTTCAGCCACCCGTCGCTCCATTGCGCGTTTTTAGACTCCCATAAGATCATTCCGCATTCACGGCCCAGCTTATCAACCACCGTTTGGGAAATATCTGCGCCCCGTTCTCCTTTCTTAATTTCGGCTATCCTGTCTTCGGGAAACTCTCTCCTCAAGGTTTGTTCCAGCCCCAATTCCATCACTTCTCCTTGGCCTTGTTGGGATCCCTGCTCTAATTTGCGCTTCAGCTCATCGTTCATTTTTAATGCATCTTGCAGTTTCTTGTCTTTTTCAGCGTCTTTTAATTGATGCTCTTCATCGGCTTTTTTCCTGGCCTCTTGCCGTATTTTATCTTCCTCTTCGGCTAGTTTTTTCTGCATTTCCAGCTTCGCGTCATCTTTTTCCTGCCTGGCTTTGCGCAGTTCTTTCGTTAAATCTCCCAATTGCTCCTGCAGCTTTTTATTTCTTTCCTTCTCATCCACCTCCGCCTCCTGCAACCGTTTGATAGCCGACTCAAAATCAGCCTTGACCTTTGCGGCGGTCGTTTCTTCGGCTTGCCGGCGGGCGGCTTCTAAATCCTTTTGGTGTTTAACTCTTTCAGTTTGCAGAACCTGTTCGGAAATTTGATGTTCCAAAGCCTCGGAAATTTCAATCTCCTGCCCGCAATTTTTACATTTAATAGTGCTCATATCAAGGCACTTCCACTACTCCCTCCAGCCCCACGGGCAGATCTTTTAGCTCATCAGCCGTTAAATCCACTACCCAGTCTCCACCGGCCAGCATTTTCGGCAAGCTCGCCTGGCCAAAGATCTTTTTGCCCAATTTTGGTAAATCAACCGGCAACTTCACCGGGTTGGCAAATCTCCGGCATTCATGAGGCTCAATTTTGATCCGGAAAATCACAGACACCGTGTCCAAAATTATCACCGAGTTAGCCGCCGGAGCAACATTCAGTCCCACCGCGCACCCGCCCATATCCAAAATCACTCCCGCCACCGGCGAAGTCAAATCGGCCTGATCCAGGCGGTATTTGGCCTGCTCCACTTCTTTAACCGAGGCGTCTAAGCTCGCCTGTTGGCTGGATTTATTGTACCGGGTAATGTCATCCCCGGGATTTTTAAAGCGGATGTTAAATATCTCAAAATCCGCCCGCACCTGCTGGTTTTGGGCCAATTGCCGGTCCAAATCCGCCTGCAGTATCTGCCGGTCCAGCGAGGCGATAATCTCGCCCTTGCTCACGCTGTCGCCCGCGTTTTTGCGCAAACTCACCAGTTTTCCGGAGAAGGCAAATCTGGTTTCCACGTTCCGCCCCCACACCTGTCCGGAAAATTTATTACTGGCCATAAAATTACTATATCATGGTTTACAATCTGATCCTTTGACAAATCCGGCTGCCCGCGCTTCTTTTTCGTTGCAAAACCACCCATCGCCTAAATATAACTGCACGACGGTATTACCGTATTGTCCGCAACCAGGGTAGCGGTAAAACTTGGTCTCTTTTCCCTGCTGACCAATATTACCTTTGATATTGCACTTGGGTTGAATAGGATTTACATCTTGGGTACAGCCGGCGCCAAATATTCCTAAGGTACCGGCTCGGGCTTTCTCTCCTGCCTTCAGTAATTCATCTGCGTTAGAATCCGTGCCTCTGGCAAAATACGCCCAACCCTGCTCCAACATCTTTTTATTGACATAAATATTTCCCGCATATACTTGGCTGACCAGGCGTTTAAATTTATCATTAAACACCACTTTTATTTGCAGCCGCTTCCCCAAAATCAACTTCTCCAGAGCTTGTTTGGCTTCGGTGCCGCCGCAATATTTCAACTCCGGGGCATCTACACCGGCCAGGCGGACAACCTGTTTTTCCTTGGTTTCAAAAGTGTCCCCGTCTATCACTCGGGCAACCTGATATGTGGTTTTCAAATACACCGCTGCGGCTAAAACCACCGTCCCTACCACCCCCGCCATTATCTTCCCTTTCATTTTTCCCACCCTTCTAGTCTAGCACACAACCGATGTATACTATCAAACAGGGAAATGCAAACTTTATGAATAAAGAAGTTACCAAGATAACTAAAATCGCGATCTTCCAAAACAGGAAAATCCGTAAAACCATTTATCAGAATGAATGGTGGTTTGTGATCGAGGATGTAGTTTTAGCACTAATTGATTCAAATGACTCAAAGCAATATATTCAGCGCATGAGACTTCGTGACCCTGAGCTTTCCAAAGGGTGGGTACAAATCGTACATACCCTTTTAATGGAAACCAGTGGTGGTAAGCAGAAAATGAATTGTGCTGATACTGAGGGTGTTTTTAGGATTATCCAATCAATCCCTTCTCCTAAAGCAGAACCTTTTAAAAGATGGTTGGCCAGAGTTGGATATGAAAGGGTACAGGAGATAGAAGATCCGGAGCTTGCCCAAAAAAGGGTCACATCTGAATATAAGAAAATAAAAGGACTCAAGCGTCAAAACCTGCGTGACCATATGAATGATTTGGAGCTGCTATTTTCTCAGCTTGGTGAAGCAGCAACCACAGAGATTACCAAAACAGATCATCCTCAAGGGTTTAAGAAAAATAAGCAAGTCTCAAAACGTGGAGGTAAAATTGCCGGAGACGCCAGATCCAATCTTGAACGCGAAACTGGAAGAAAAGTAATTACCTCGCAAAATTATTTACTTAAGAGACAGAATAAGAAACTTTTAAAATGAACAAATTTTATTTAGAAATTTTAGAAGCAATTAAACAAAAGGCTAAAAAAACAAAGCAAACCTCGGAGACATCCGGATATTTGGGACATAGGCATTTCCATTATGGATTAAGTGTTCCCCAGAGAAGGGTAATAGCTAACGCATGGATTAAAAATAATAATGCTATTTCTCTAACAAAATTTATAACTCTGTTAGACCTTCTTTATCGAGGAGACTCTTACGAAGAAAAATCTATGGCCGGATTGCTTCTGGGATATTTACCAAAACTTAGAAGACAATTGAATCCTAAATTATTGGATAACTGGCTTAGTTACTTGGAAGGTTGGGCTGAAATAGATTCTACTTGTCAGTCCAATTTCACGGCAGATGAAATCCTACTTAAGTGGAATGATTGGGAAAAATTAATTAAGAGTTTTGCTGACAATAAAAGCGTTAGTAAGAGAAGAGCGAGCTTAGTATTATTAACAGGAGTTGTTAATAACTCGAATGATAAAAGACTTATCGGTTTGGCTTTTGAAGTTATAGATAAACTAAAATCTGAGAGAGATATTTTAATTACAAAAGCCGTCTCTTGGCTTCTAAGAAATTTAATCAGACACAATAAAATCAGAGTTGAAAAGTATCTCGACGAAAATTTAGACTACTTACCCATTATAGCAATAAGAGAAACTAAAAATAAACTTAGAACTGGCAAAAAATAGATAAAAGATTCAATAATTCTATTATTCTACTGGCGGGGTACTTTTAACGCTAAAATAATAAGATGATACAGTTTTATAGCACAGTTAAAAGTTAGTTCGACCCCCGTCAGGGTATAAGGTTATGGGATTAAATTTTGGCAAACTTTAGAAACTTTCCGAAGCTAAAATCCACGAGTTCGATAAAATTTCTATGGAGCTAGTTTTTGAAAAAGTTCGCACTGATTTTCGAGATTCTCCGTGATGCTGCTGGCTCCCGCCTTCGCTGCCAGCTTCGGCCGTGCAGGCCGGCTCGGCTGCGGCCTCGCCTCCGCTTATTTTTTGCGCCCGAGATTATGCTCGCTAACGCGAGCATATTTTACTAAAATTTCCATTGGAATGGAAACTTTTGGCTTTGCCCCACCCACCCGTGCGTGCCAACGTAAAATACATTGATAAGACTCCCTCTCCAGCCTTACTATTGACAGGAATTATTTTTTATGTTAAATATAGTTAAATCTGACTTAACTAAAATATACAATGAAAAAAGTTAACAATACTAAAATTTTATCGACTGCAGAGGCTAGTCGTTTATTGGGGCTAACCCGGCAAACGTTATATAAACTCGCGGAAAAAGGTGAACTACCGGGGAAAAAGATCGGCAGAAATTATAAGTTCTTCGAGCAAGATATTTTAAGCTATATTCGCCTCCATAAAAAGCTTCCGAAATATAAAGAGTGGGAATTAAGAGCAGATTTTGCTACTGAAGGGATTAAGAAAATGGCAAAACGTACTTTTCAAGGTCTTTCATCAAATATTGAAGAGCTAATTGCAAATTCATATGATGCTGATGCAACTTCCGTAAGGATTGTCATTAATAACGACAAAGGAACGTTGAGCATAATTGACAATGGTTCAGGGATGGATGAATCTGCGCTTGCTTCTTTTGTGAAGTATGGGAAGAGTGATAAGGACTCAGATTACCGTTCTCCAAAATTTGGACGGTCTCCGATTGGCGAATACGGAATGGGCGGAAAGCTGGCAATAACTAATATTTCTAGACGTTGCAAGATAATTACAAGAAGAAACGGTTATGAGCACATATTTAACATGAATCGTGCAGACCTCGATAAGGCTAAGTATATAAGTGATGTCAAAAGTAGGGTGCTGACCAAAAAATGCAGTAAGAAATACCACGGTACTGAAATATACATGGAAGATTTGTTTACGAAAACTATCGACAGTGAAAGGTTGCAGGAGAGATTTTCTACAAAAATGCCATTAAGTCAGAATTTTCAAATCGTTATGGTCGTCATTCGAAATAATGAAAAAAAGGAACAGACAGTAAGCGAACCTATTTTTGAATATGAACGAAAATTCGACTTTAGTGACGATCTTCCAAAAATAGGGAATGTTAAGATGTCTATTTATTTCACTAAAGAGCCTATAGCGGCTACAAAACAAGGTGTATGGACAAAGGTAAATGGGAGAATAGTTAACGAAAAAGCTGAGTGGTTTGATTTGTTTCGAGCAACCTCCGGTACGAGATATAGATATAGGTTATTCGGGTATGGTGAGGCTGATGGTCTGAAAGACTATGTGACTTTTTCTAAAAACGATTTTATCGACTGTCCCGAATACAATGAGTATTGGGAATTTGGTCACAAAAATATCTTAAAGGTACAAAATACCCTTCTTCGTGATGACGAGAACATTAAAAAGGAGCAAGATAGAAACCTAGTGAAAGATGTTGAGAAAGAAGTGAACGATATTGTCTCGAAATTAGATGACCCCGCCACATTAGGTGTTCTTGAGGCGAAAATAAAGAAGGAGTTTACGAAGGAAAAGGAAAGTGCTCCTGAAGCTCCTTATCCAAATATAGATGTTATTGAAAAAGAGGCAGAAAAAGTTGTTTCCGTAGTCAAAAGAGGAAAAGATAAAAGAGAAAGGCGAAACCAGTCCATAGCCCCTAGTGAAAGAGTGTCATACTCAGGTAGAAATTATGTAATAACACCAGTCGATCTTTCTGAAACAGGGGACATTGTCAAATTTACTAAAGAAATGAACTTAATAGAAATTAACGAGAAGCATCCCTTGTACGTTAAAGCATCTAGAAACAGCTCATTAGATGATTTAGTTAGAAGTCTCGCATTTACAGAAATTGCTTACGACTACAGCGAAGGGGACTTTGTTAGTTTTGACGCTGTATTTAATGAATTAGCTAGAATTGCGTCAAGGCGGGTTAAATTAATTGGTATGGAAGATCTAACAGCTAGTAGCGGGTAAATACCAGACAGTTATTAGTTATATTTTCGTAACAAAATAGAAACTAGTTAAAAAGATAATGATCAAAGGCATTTTTCCAAACGAAAAAATTTTGACAAGGGGCCGTCTTCATGATGACGATTCGATAGATGTACTTAACTTTCCAACTCGCGTACTAAACACCTTAGTAATGCACGACTATGAGACCGTTGGACATTTTTATCGCGTGTCGATGGCTGATTTGGGAAGGATAAGAAATATTGGAACTAAGACATTAAAGTACTTTGGAGAAGTCAAAGCAGCAATAAAAGAACATCGAAAAGAGCCTGATCTGCCGCCACTAGAAACCGCGAAGTCAAAGGAAGCAAAGCCTTCAAGTTTTGTGCCTTATTTGACAGAAACTGAAAAAGAAAGAATGAAGTTGGTTAAGAGACTCTATGACGAGTATGGCACTCTAGAAAAAGTGGGAAGCCTGCTGAGACTGTCAAGAGAAAGAGTTAGACAAATATTAAATAAAGGTCAAAAATATGGCCTTTTCACTTACCAGTTAACCCGAGATAGAAAATTTGATGAAGTGCTAAACAAGATAGATGGGGAACGGCTAAGGGTATTACTTAGTACTACCAAAAATCAATTTGATGTTTGTTCGAATTTGGGGATAGATATAAGTACTCTTCAAAGGTTGATTAAATATTATAACATTGATCTCGTGTCCTATAAACAGGATGCTAGATATAAGAGATACTTAGTAGAATACTCCGAGATGGTTCGCGTACTTGGATATCATCCATCTACCACCATTATGCAGCGCCGCAAGGAATGGAGGAAAATATGGGCGGGTATTGTTAGGCTGTGGGGAAGTTTTGATCGATTTAGAGCAGAGTTTGGTATCGAAAAACCTAAACACTCTATGCACCCTAACACCTTAAAAGCTTGGCAACGAGCAAAGGAAAGAAGAATGGCGCATAAAAAGGAAAAAGTCGAAAACGTATACAAAATCATCGCTGAGCATGGTCCTTTAACTTGCAAAAAAATTTCCTACCTGGCAGGGTATAGTGATCAAATTGTCTATCAATATGTAAAAGATATGGTTAAAAAAAATAAGATTAAAAAATTAGGCAAAGGAAATAGAATTAAGTACGGATTAAATATTCAAAAAAATTATATTAAGCAATCAAAAAACTATGCACACTAATGACGAAATTAAAGAAACTATTTTAAAATGTCTATATGAGCATGTTCAAAAATCTAAAGGACCTTCCGGTATTCCGATGGGGATACGAGATTTAACCTCGGCAGTCAAATCCAAAATTGACGTTAAGCAACAGGTAGTTAGTTCTAACCTACATTCATTAATAAAAAACGGGTTTGTGGATGAGAAGGAGGTTCAAAATCCTTACGCTGCCGCTAAGTTTAACAGCAAGCCCGCTGTTAAATATGAACTCTCGAGAGCCGGAATTAGTTATTTTGATCAAGGTTCAAAGTTTGATCTGGCAGATAGAAACACAGGTATAAACATTCAAATGTTAAACAGCGCTGTGGTTATCGGAAATCAAAACATAGTCAAGAATATTGTGAGGGAGGAATATAAAGAGGGTTACTTGAAACTTGAGGAACTTGGGAAAAGAGTCAACTTATCTTCTGATATAAAAAATGAAGACAAAGTGAATTTGCAAGCTGACATTGAAACCATTAAAAACCAACTTGCGAAAGTTTCTCCAAACCACAATATTGTAAAAGCAGCTTTAGCAAGCCTATCAGGATTAGCTGATATATCTCAGTTATCTTCTCATTATGAAAGCGTCAAGAATTGGATTCTTTCCATCTTGGGCTTTAGTTAAAAATTTTTGCATTTTCTCGTTTGAACACAAGGGAAAACACAGTTTGAGCCGATGTTTGCGGAGGCTTCGGCCGTTAGGCCGAGCCGGAGCCTGGGTGCGAGGCCGCGAGGCAGCCGAGCTTGATCACAGGGAATTTTCCCGAAAATCAGTTCGAACTTTTTCAAAAATCAGCTCAAAAGTCCTAAATTTTGAGTTGGTAACGATTAAAAGGTAAGTAGTTTCAAGATATGTTTCTTGTAATTGTTTTCATTTTAAACATTTTTGTATCTATCAAAAACTCATACCCCGTTAATTTTAGCCATAGGTTAATGTTTTCTGTCAGTTGATACATTGGTACACCCAGATGACTAACCAGACTCCGATTAATCTTATAGGTTTTAAGTGCTTCAGCCTCATGATATTTAGGAATGTCTGGAAAATCTAAAACTTGATATTTATCGTCTTTCACTCTCCTTAAGAGTAAAAACCTGTCAGGATAATTTTTGTTCTCCTTGTTAACCTCACTACCCCTAACTAACCTGTATTTATTTTTAACATCTTTATCTTCAGAAGGGAGAAAGATATTTTCAATTTTCTGCACGTCACTCACATCTCTAAGTCTTTTCAATAATTCAATAACTGCAATGATTTGATCATTTTCAAATTTTTCTGTGATAAGGGGGTTTTTCAAAATATTTTCGAGGTTCGATTCGTACGCCTCCCAAGTTCTGAATATTTGAAATCCAAAAAAGGTATTTGTTTCCAATAATTTGTTTATATCTTTTAAGCTTATAGATAAAAATTTGGACACACTACTTTGGCTATAATCTAACTCTTCCAGTGGATAAAAGAATTTCATGAGTTGATATACTATTCCCAAAACCTCTCTATCAATCTGCATTTTTCCGTACTCAAATATTTCTTGATTTAGTTTTCTGTTGGAAACACTCTTTATCAGTTCATAAGAAATTAGGATTGCCGTAATAGCAATTAACGAAGCAGAAATATTAATTAAAAGATCTCTAATGTTTCCATTAACATATTTGCTTAGGCAATATATGAAAATGCCTGTTAGAAAAGATACAAAATAGGGCAACATAGTATAGAAAAAGCTTTTTGGAAATTTCATACCCTAATTATAAATCAAGTTGTGTTGGTGTTATACTCGGATTACCGAATGACCTCTGTGGTGAAGGTATCTTACTTTTAGAGAACTGATGGCACGAAAGTGATCCATCTTAGCCACAGAGATCGCATACAAATAGGTATCAAAATATGAACGGGAATGATAAAGCATTGGTAACGCAGAGGATTGGTCAGTTAAAAAAATCGGCTGGAGAGTTAGCTGAGAATGTCACAGTAAATAATAAAAAAGAGTTTGTAAGTGTGGTGGGTTTATTACTTCACAACCTTGCCTCAGTCGTCGTTCCTGGATATGCCGTTGGTGCGGGGACTATAAAAGATTATTATGATCAAAAGGTTAATAAGAAAAGACAACAAGAGATTGATTCTCTCCTGGGCAATTTAAATAGACGTTTGTCTTCAGTTGAGATAAAGCAAGAAGCGGTCGATTATTTTGAAAACACAATTGTGTTTCAGCTCGAAGAAATAACTCGGAAATTATTAACAAATCCCGGCAGAGGCTTTGGTGAAGTAATAGCTGAATTTGTCGCTAGCGCATTAGAAAACATGGATCTTCACCCCAAAACTAAAGATCTTGTACTATCTACGCTCCTAAGCTTGGACAGCGTAGATCTTTTGGTGCTTAAAACTATGGACAAGCATTTTCTTTCAAATTTACCTCAAAATGGAGGAAATGGGGCTAGGGGCGTAACCAGAGATTCTATTTGTACCTTACTTAAGGACCGCAATATGGACGAAGCTGTTATTGATCGATCTCTCCAGCGACTACAGTCAGAATCACTTATTCAACCCATGAAAGTTAGTGCTCCCGCTATTACTGAAGCTCCGACTGCGGATGAGTTGTATAAAGGAAAACGACCTGACCAATTCGATGCTCCCGGAGGATTTATTAACACAGGTTTCGGTAGAATATTTATTAATTTTCTTAAACTGAATGACGACAAATGAATATCAAAAATGATATTGATGTAATAATTCAGAACCTTAAATCATCGTTAGATTCAACTTCTGAGTCAAAAAAGCAATTGAGCGGATACACAATTCAGCTAGGGAAACAAGAAGAGCAAATTGAATCGGCAATTAACTTATGGGAAGAAATGAAAGGACAGAATGTCACGCCTCCTCAACCAATCACCGCCTCTGGAGTTGCACTAACTTATACTCTCCAACAATCATCACAAGATTTAAAGACATACGTCTCGAATCAAAGTTGGACAAATCAGCTACAAGCTTTGGGGACAACTGCTCTAACAATAAATTCTGTTGCTGCTTCTGGAGCCTCGCTCTCATACCCACCAGGATATCGTTCGCAAGCCCTTGTTCAAGTAAATCTAATTGAAGAGAGGTATAGTCAAAGATCTGCGATCTCGCAGAAACTTTATGCAATTGATCAGTCATTAGGCCAAGAGTATGATAACGCTTGGCAAACATTACATCAGGCCACTCAAGATCCTACCCGTTCACCAATGTTTCTAATGAGGGAGGTGGAACGCAGATTGCTTGATTATTTTGCTCCAGAGATCGAACTTAGAAAGTATCATTCATTAGTTCCTAGCGACAAAATAACAGGCAGGCATAAAGTAGATTACTTGAAATCAATAATCAAACCATCTGCACAAACCGCTTTTCTTGCCCAAGAACAGGCGTTAAATAACATTTATGCTTTATTGAGTAAGGCACATTCACCAGGCCAATTAGACATCGAGAAAACTAAAGCATTTTTATACCAAGCTGATGCTCTGATTCAATTACTATTAGATTCTTTTTAGGTCCGACTCCGGTATCGGGTATTCAAAACTTCCAGGCTAACTCAAAAAAGCAAAAAAACCTGGCTCGAACCAGGTTTCTAGGCTAAATTTGCTAAAATTTCAATTCATTACGGTATGGAGCGGGATACGGGAATCGAACCCGCTTCTTCTGCTTGGGAAGCAGATATACTACCGGTGTACTAATCCCGCATTTAGTAGTTTTTTCAAAGCCTCGCCACCTTTGTAGGATTTTATCATCTTTTCTCTGGCTAAAGCTTCACTATATGTCTCATACTGCTCAGAATAAATTAATTTCCAATTTCCTTTAGCATAACGAGTTGAAGTAGTTTTTCCCCGATTGTGTTCAGCCAGTCGTTTTTCCAAGTCAGAAGTACAACCGATATATCTCCGGTTTGAAAGTATATTTTGGATAATATAGGTCCAAAACATCTGAACCCCCTTCTCCCCGCCTTGGCGGGGCATACTACCGGTGTACTAATCCCGCACTTCGACTCCGCTCAGTGTAAACTATTTTACAACTTAGTTACAGATAATTTTGAGCGTTTGGCCCACGTACAGCAGATTAGGGTTGGCCAATTTGTTTTCATTGGCTGTTTTCACCCAGGCGTACCCGTTTTGGCAAATTTTCACCGAGATGTTCCACAGATTGTCGCCTGCCTCCACGGTGTAGCTAACCGGCTGTTTGACTTCCACTTCGGGCAAAGTCAGTTTGGTGCCGACGTACAGCAAGTCCGGATGATTAGCCAAAACTTCTTTATTGGCCTGATATACGTCCGTCCAGTTGTAGCCGGATCCGTAAGCTGCCTCGGAAATAGTCCATAGGCTATCGCCCGCCACTACGGTGTATTCATTTCCCGCCACCGGTTCTTCGACCTTAACGGTGGATGTGGATGTAGTCTCGCCCTTTTTGTTTACCGATTTAAAGTAGTTGTACAGCAGCCCCACGACCAGAAGTACCACTACTAATCCCAATCCCATGCTGATATTTTGCTCGTTCAGTTTCAGTTTTTTCAATAAATCTTTCATCGTTCCTCCTTCCCGGGCAGAGATATGGTTAGGCCAAGAATATACCCTGAACGCATTATCAAATCAATGGGTATTCATTTGAAAACGGCCCGAACCGGTCAGGAGGCGCAGTGGGGAAGGATTGATGGCTTGCAGTTGGGATACACTCTTGGCTCCTCTAAATACCATGGCCAGAATCGCGTCTTCGGTCAGCATATGCAAATTGTATGTCAGGGTCGGTAAAACGTTTTTTACATAGCTCATTTCAGCCTTGGTTGTTTCTCCTTCCACAAACGAAGGAATAGTGAATGGCAGCAATTTGCCGTCTAAAAATTTGGTTCTGGCCGACGCCTCTCCCCCGTAAGGCTTAAACAATCTGCCTTTCTCGTCAGAACAAAACAGCATTCCCCCCGGGGATTCGATGGTTCCTCCCGCCACCACCCGGGAAACGCTGATCCCGGAAGCTCCCAGCAGTAAACTGGTGGCTACATGGTCTGATGCGCCTCCCTCGACAATAATGGGAATTAGCAGCTCGCCCCGCAGTCCCCATACCAGTTCCGGCCAATCAATGACCGATCCGCTTCTTACTCCCGTGACGCATCTGCCTCCGCCGCCGACGCCCACAAATAATCCGTCGGCCCCCGCTTCCTGCACCCGCTTGGCCTGGTCGACGTCTACCACTTGGCCTGAAAACATTTCCACCTTTTGTCCAAATTCCTTTCTCAGAGCCATAGTTGTCCGTTCCAAATTCAGCCCCGGTTCCGGAGAATACACCCTAAATGATCTTACTCCGGCTTTATACAGCGAATTGGCTCTTTCCAAAGCTGTGATAGGATTAGTTTCCAGAGTTCCCACCACATTGTTTTTCCACCACCCGGAAACCCCTCTTCTGTCAGCCCGTTTGGCCAGTATCAGCTCTTCCAGCTCGTCCAATCTCTCGAATACTTCTCTGGCCAAATCGGCTTGCCGGACAATTTTCGACAGCACGCCATTTCTGGGAATTCCAGCCAAACTGTGGCTGGCAGCCATGGTGGCTACCGCCAGCGAACTGTTCCATACATCAGGAGAGGCAGATCCTACAAATAGGTTTCTACCCTGGCGGCCCAGTTTGACAAAAGGGCCTTGGGCATATCTTTCTGTCCGGCTGATTCTGTCCCGGTCCGAACCCGTAACGCTGGCTCCCAAGTCTCCAATCGACAGGCTCATTCCCGTTTTGGCCACGTAGTCAAAAGCCCCGCATTCAATTTTTGCCGGGGGTAGAAACTTGCTCCCTGTTACGGATTTTAAGTAGCCCATTCTGTGAGGATGATTGAACAGTTCCAAGAAAAACAGCCGCATCCTCAAAGTTTCGATCATTTTTTCCTGGGGCAGCATCTGCAGCGAAGCCACCGGCAAAGCGTCAAAAGGAGTCAACAACAACCCTTGGCTAGGATACACATCATCATGGTTTTTACTCACTTTCAACCATGGCTCTAAATATCGGCTAATGTTTTTTTCATAAGGGAGCAGTTTGTCTAAGACTTTCTTTTCTCCAAAATCTTTTTCCCGGAATTTATTAAAATCGTTTCTTAACTGAGCGTTTGACACAGTTGCAAGTATACCGCAAAATCCATTTATGCAAATTAAAACTATTTATTTTGCCACCGCCAACGAAGGAAAACTCAAAGAAGCTTCGGCGATTTTAGGTATAGAAGTCTTAGGATGCGGGTTGGATATTGCCGAAATTCAATCCTTAGACCCCATCAAAGTCGCAGTTCAAAAAGCCAAAGATTACTATCTCAAATTACAAAAACCCATTTTGGTAGAAGATGTGTCTTTAGCGTTTGCAGCCTTAAATGGTTTACCTGGACCATATATTAATGATTTTTCCAAAGCTCTGGGAAACACCGGCTTATTAGAATTATTAGTGTCCAAATCAGTTAGGTCAGCTACTGCCCAGACCACCCTAGTCTTCATAGATGCCTCACAACAGGAACACGTTTTTATGGGTAAGATAAAAGGGACGATTGCTCCAGCCCCCACCGGAGACAATGGTTTTGGCTGGGACCCTATTTTCATTCCTCAAGGGCATACCAAAACTTTTGCTCAAATGACTGACGCCGAGAAAAATACCTGTTCCATGCGGGCTCTGGCTTTCCAAGAATTCAAAACCTGGATCAATCTTAGCAACTTCTGGTAAAATGACCTCGTCTGGGCTCGTGGTGTAGCTTGGTTAACACGTGTCCCTGTCAAGGACAAGATCGCCGGTTCGAATCCGGTCGGGCCCGCCAGACATAATTAGAGCGGTCCGATGTGACATCGGACAGGTCGGGGGTTCGAGTCCCCTCGGTCCCGCAAATGTGGTATAATGCATTCACAGGTTTGAACCGACAAATCTGTTTAAATCTGATTTGTATTTAAAGCAGGCAAGATAGTTTTTTCTTCTGATTTTGATACACGCTCTTATTTAGGCAGTTTTGTATGTTCAAAACACGACATAGGATCAAATCTTTTGACCCTTCGCTTCTGGTGAGAAACTCTCCGGCTCAACTTGCCCAAACTCCGGAAGCATATTTACCCAAACACACTTTTTCAGACTTCGGTTTTCCTCCCCAGCTAGTAAACAACATTGCCGGGCGCAACTACTCCACCCTCACTCCTATTCAGGATCAGGTAATCCCCCTGCTGTTGGAAGGCAAAGACGTAGTTGGTCTAGCCAACACCGGAACCGGCAAAACTGCTTCTTTCTTGCTTCCTTTTATCAAGAAAGTAGACGCCGACAGATCCCAAAAAGTGCTGATTATGGCCCCCACCCGGGAACTGGCTGTGCAAATAGAGGAGGAACTTAAAAATTTCTCCCGCCAAATGAAAATATTTAGCGCTTTATGTATTGGTGGAGTGAGTATGCAAGGGCAAATCCGCAGCCTCTACCCTAATCCCAATTTTGTAATTGGTACCCCCGGCCGTTTAAAAGACTTGAGCTTGCGTCACAAAATTGTCTTTTCCTCTTTCAACACTGTGGTCTTAGACGAAGTAGACCGCATGCTGGATATGGGATTTATTCACAATATGACCGATATCCTTTCGGCTTTGCCCAAACTGCGCCAATCAGCATTTTTCTCCGCCACCATGACCCCGCAAGTGCAAAAAGTCATGAACACTTTCCTAAAAAACCCCATCACTATATCTATAAAAACCCACACGGTAATCAGCAACATAGCCCAAGATGTAATCAAAACCAACGGTAAACCCAAAATTGACGTCTTGCACAATCTGCTGATTCAAGACGGTTTTGACAAGGTTCTGGTTTTTGGCAGAACCAAGTGGGGGCTGGAAAGATTAGCCACCGATTTAGCCAGAAGGGGATTTGCCGTAGTCGCTATCCATGGAAACAAAAGCCAGGGCCAGCGTCAGCGCTCTTTGGCTGAATTTAAAAATAATAGGGTCAAGGTCCTTCTGGCTACCGACGTGGCTTCCCGGGGATTAGATATCGACGACGTTACCCACGTCATCAACTTTGATCTGCCCGAATCTTACGAAGACTATATCCACCGCATCGGCAGAACCGGCCGGGCCAGCAAAACCGGCATCGCCCTCACCCTCGTTCCCTAATATGTCAAACTAGGTCAAAAAGGCCACGCCTTTCAAAATGTTGAAACTTGGTATACTGGACATGTGATGGACACCAGCCGCCACATGACCAATTTGCAGGTTGCCAAGCTGCTGCGAGCCGTTGCTGCCGCAATAGAATTGTCGAGCGGAGACAACAGATTCAGAATCGTGGCGTATCAGCGGGCAGCAGATGCCATCGAACATTCCAGCAGCGAAGTTAAAGACCTGTGGGACGACGGCAATCTTAAGGAGTTGGCGGGCGTGGGTGAAGCCATCGCCGGACATCTGGATGAATTGTTCAAGACGGGCAAAGTTAAACATTTCGAAGCTATTCTCAAACCATTTCCTCCAGCTTTGTTTGAGCTAATGGAGGTACCAGGAATAGGTCCCAAGACCGCCCTTAAGTTCAGTAAAGAACTCGGTATCACCCGCGCCCACTCCGCCATACCAGAACTCCTCAAAGCCGCTAAAAAAGGCCGTATCGATGAACGGTTTATAAAGGCCATCGAGGAATATCAGGGCCGCTCCAGACGCTTGCTTCTGGATGTAGCCCAAACTATTGCCGATTCAATTGTAGGCTGGATGCGCAAAAATCCTCACGTGCGGGAGGCAAACACCCTGGGCAGTCTGCGCCGCCAGGCATCTACCGTAGGAGATATCGATATCGCCGTCGCTTCTGATCATGCCAAAGAAGTTATCGAACATTTCACTAAATATCCCCATAAATCCCGCGTTCTTGAAGCAGGTGTTCATACTGCCTCCCTCATCCTCCCGAACGAATACCAAGTCGACCTCATGGTCCAGCCTCCGGCCGCCTATGGGGCTCTCCTGCAGCACTTCACCGGTTCCAAACACCACAACATCAAACTTCGTGAATACGCCCTCAAAAAAGGCTACTCGCTCTCTGAATACGGTATCACCCCCCGTCCCAGTACCTCACTCTCTAATCCCTCTCCTATAATAGGAGAGGGACGAAAGGGAGAGGTATTATCATTTCCTACGGAAGAAAAATTCTACAACTTTCTCGGTTTAGACTGGATTCCCCCCGAACTGCGCGAAGGAGAAAATGAAATCGAATTAGCCAAATTACACCAACTACCCAAATTGGTTGAGCTTTCTGACATCAGGGGTGATTTACAAATGCACAGCGACTTTAACATTGAGCCGTCTCATGATTTAGGGTTAAGTAGTGTGGATGAGTTGTGTGATAAGGCTAGGGAGTTGGGATATGAGTATATAGGAATCACCGACCACAACCCGGCTGTTTCCGGTCATACCCAGGCTCAAATTCTGGATTTAATCAAAAAGAGGACAGAAGTTATTCAATTTCAAAAACGAGCAATTCATGTATTCAATAGCCTGGAAATTGATATTCAACCCATCGGCAAGCGGGCCCTACCTGACGCAGCGCTAGAACTACTTGATTATGCTTGCATAGCTATCCATAGCAGCTTTCGTCTGTCTCGAAAAGCTATGACCGACCGGGTTTTATCCGCCCTGGACCACCCCAAAGTAAAATTTTTCGCCCATCCTACAGCCAGGCTTCTGGGTCAGCGCGAAGGGGTGGAATTAGATTGGGACCGGATTTTCGACTTCTGCGTCCGGAATCATAAATGGCTGGAGATTGACGGTTGGCCAAATAGATTGGACCTGCCGGATGTAGTGGCCAAAGACGCCATTAAATACGGAGTTAAATTAGTGGTCGATACCGACTCTCACGCCGCCGGGCAATTAGTTTATATGCGCTACGGCGTTTCCGTTGCCCGCCGCGCCGGAGCCGCTAAATATGATATTATTAACACAGGTTCTCTGAAGGAGGTGATTTCATGTCTTACCAAATAATTTTTTTTGCTATTGCCGCAGGTTTAGTTTTATACGTTGTGGGAGTTTATAACGGTCTGGTTTCTCTGCGGACCCGCATCAAAGCTGCAGTTCAGGAAATCGGCAACCAGCTCAAGCGCCAGTTTGAGTTGATTCCCAATCTGGAAGCCTCGGTCAAAGGATATCTGGCTCACGAAAAAAGTATCTTAGAAATGCTGGCCGACGCCAGAAAAATGGTAGCCAAAGGCCAGGACGCCTCAGCCAAAGTCGCCGAACTGCTGCCCAAATTACAGATAGTCGTGGAAAGCAATCCCCAGCTCAAGGGGTCTGACGTGGTAGGTAAATTAATGGAGGAACTGCGCGATACATCGGACAAAATTATGTATTCCCGCCGCACCATGATCGACTTGTCTGCCGACTATAATATCCGGCTGGTCACTTTCCCCAGTTCCGTTATCGCCAACGCTTTTGGCTTTAAACCTGAAAAAGGCTTGGAAGTGCCCGAAAGTGAACTGCAAACACCACAGGTGTCCATATGATTAACGTTTACGAAGCAGTTGATGCCAACAAGCGTAAAAGTTGGCTGGTGATCGCCGGTTTTGTGGCTTTTGTCTTTGTGGCCGCCGTCTTCATTTCCAAAGGCTTGGCTGCTTATTACGGTTACCAATCTACCGGTTTGGAATTGACCGGTATCGCATTGGTCATTTCCGGAGTCATGAGTCTGGCCGGCTATTATTGGAGTGACTCGATTATTTTAGGCCTGTCTGGCGCTCGATTGGCAGACAAGCGCCGTGATTTTATGTTTTACACCGTGGCCGAAAATTTATGTTTGGCTGCCGGTTTGCCTCTACCCAAGCTGTACGTCATCGACGATACGGCCATGAACGCCTTTGCCACCGGCCGCGATCCCGCTCACGCCGCCATCTGTGCCACCACCGGCCTGCTGGCCAAACTTAACCGCACCGAGCTGGAAGGGGTTATCGGCCATGAACTTTCTCACATTGGCAATTACGATACCCGCCTCATGGCCATCGTCACTATTTTGGTGGGGCTAATCACCCTGTTGGGAGATTGGCTGCTGCGGGCTAGCTGGTTTGGAGGCCGCAGCCGTAACAGCGAAGACAGGGGATCGGGAGCTATTTTTCTGATTTTAGGTCTTGTTTTGGCCCTGCTTTCGCCCGTCATCGCCCAAGTAATTCAATTGGCCATCTCCCGCCGGCGGGAATTTCTAGCCGACGCGTCGTCAGTCAAATTAACCCGTCAGCCATCGGGACTAATTTCGGCTCTCAAGAAATTAGGAGCAGACAAAGAGCCTTTAGAAGCGGCCAACAAAGCCACCGCCCATTTGTATATTACAAATCCGTTAAAAAATAGGCATGACGCCCGCGGCTGGTTTGCAAATATGTTTAATACTCATCCTCCTCTCTCCGACCGCATCAAAGTCCTTGAACAAATGTCTTAACTCTTGACACGCCACCCACGATATATTATTCTGTACAAATATGTACAGGATAACAGAACTTACCAGGAGTGGAAGAGAACTGTTCCATACCGGAGATCTGGCTGTAATTTGGGGCGTTGAGAATAAAAATACCCTGTATACGGCCATTAAGAGGCTGGTGAGCAAAGGGGAACTGGTTCCGGTACATAAGGGGTTATATTCGCTGCTGCCCTTGAACAAAATAGACCCCATAAAACTGGGGTTGGCGGTCATCCACTCTTACGCTTATGTGAGTTGCGAGTCGGTACTCACTCGGGAGGGAGTAATCGATCAGGTGGTACAGGCAATTACCTTGGTGGGAAGTGTATCCCGCCGCTTTAGCTTGGCCGGACATGAGTACATTTGCCGAAAATTGAATCCGAAATTTTTGCACAGCAGTGCGGGAATGGAGACGCAAAACGGAGTATCTTGGGCATCTGCATTCCGGGCGGTAGCGGATTTGTTATATTTTAACCCGCAGTATTATTTTGACAACCGGGAAAAAATAGATTGGAGCGAGGTACGGCAGATACAACAGGAGGTGGGCTACGTATGATCCCCGTCAGACCGCAAGATATCCTTCATAAGTCTTGGTTATTGAGACTTTTAACAGAGATCGCTGATGACAGTTTGCTAGCTGGAAACATCTATTTCAAAGGTGGAACTTGCGCGGCGATATTGGGGTATCTGGATCGGTTTTCAGTGGATTTGGATTTTGACCTCAATCCGGGAGCGGACGAAAAAGCTTTGCGACATAAGTTCCATAAAGTTTTTGACGGGCTGGAGCTAGACGTGGATTACGAGAATAAAAAAGTACTGGAGTTTGCCTTAAAATACCCCAGCCGGCCGCAGGAGAGGAATACGATTAAAGTAGGGGTTTTAAACTTGATAGTTACCCAAAACCGATACGAGCCCAGGCATTTGCCGGAAATCGACCGGGTAATGACATGTCAGACGGCGGAGACGATGTTTGCCAATAAATTAGTGGCGCCTCTAGATAGATTTGAGAAGTATAAAACGATCGCCGGAAGAGATATTTATGACATTCACCATTTCTTCCTGGCAGGAATGAAGTACAGACCGGAGGTAATCGAGGAAAGGACAAAAATGAAAACCGCGGATTACCTGAAAAAATTAGCCGGTTTCATTACCGATCGGGTGACGGAGACGGTAATTAACCAGGATTTGAATACGCTTTTAACGGCGGACAAGTTTCAAAAAATAAGAAAGGTCCTGAAAACCGAGACGTTAATGTTTATCAGACAAGAGATCACTTCTGGTTCTTAAATACCGGATCGGTGTGAAGCTGGCCGACCAGGACCGGATCGATCTCGTAGACGTCGGCGAAAGGATAGTCGTCCACTAATTTGTAAAACCTAAACCCGGAAGAGCGGGAGACGAATTTCCAAGTCAGAATGATGGCGTCGTGGGAAGCCACGGAGATCAAAATAGAGCACAAAAGCTAAAAGACCGATTATTACGGGGCGCATGGTTTTAGCCCGGTCCACCAAAACGCCGATAAAAACGGCGATCGCCGGCATGAGCATGATGCCGTAGCCGTTGACTGCAAGTACAAAATGTTGAGGTTAGCAACAAAAATTCCCACCCCCACCAAACGACCAAACATATGGACATTTAATTTCTCCAAAATCTTATAAATAAGCAGTCCTGAAGCCACAAATCCAATCATGGACAGGATAGCACCCGAAAGACCGGAGTGCCACATAAAATCGTTCCAATATCCAAGTGCGACCGTGGCGGGGTAAAATTAAGACAATATGTAAGTCTAGTGTTTGTAACTGTGCTAAACTTTGACTTATGGATGTAAAGCATATAGCCAAGCTGGCGAATTTGCCGCTCACCGACCCCGAACTTAAAAAATTAGAAAAGGATTTAGAAAATGTTCTTAAATTAGTCGACCATATTCGGGATTTGGACACCTCAAACATCGAACCTACCTCCCAAGTCACTGGGTTAACCAACATTACCCGCGCTGATGAAATAGATACCAGTCGCCTGCTCCCTCAAAAAGGCTTTTTCAAAGTTAAATCAATTTTTTCCTAAATGATGTTAATCGATGAAACTATTGCCAGTCTGGCCAACAAGCTGAAAAAGAAAGAGATCAGTCCGGTTGATATTGCCAAGGAGTGTCTTAAACAAATTGAAAAACAAAATCCAAAAATTAACGCATTTATTACTCAAGTAGACTCCAAAGCAGTCTTAGATCAAGCCAAGAAAATCAAGCTCACTACACCCCTGTCTGGCATTCCATATGTCCTCAAGGATGTTTATGTCACAAAGGATTTAAGAACAACCGCCGCCTCAAACGTCCTCTCCGATTACATTCCCCAATACGACGCCACAGTAGTTCACAAAGTAAATTCAGCTGGTTCAATCTTGTTGGGAAAAATGAATATGGACGCCTGGGGCCACGGCGGTAGTACTGAAAATACAGATTTTGGTCCGGCTAAAAATCCTTGGGATATTACCCGAGTGGCTGGGGGATCCGGTGGGGGACCAGCGGCAGCTATAGTTAGCCGGATGTGTTCATTTGCCATTGGCGAAGATACTGGAGGTTCAATCCGCAACCCCGCGGGCTGGTGCGGTATTACCGGTCTTAAAGTTACTTACGGCCGAGTCAGCCGTTATGGCAGCATCGCCTACGCTTCCTCATTTGACTCCGTAGGCCCAACAGCCAAAACCGCCGAAGATTGCGCTTTAATTTTGCAGCATATTGCCGGTCAGGATCCACACGACGCAACTAGTTCTCCCCTGCCGGTAGGGGATTACTTATCTCGTCTCGAAGAGGGGATACAAGGAAAAGTAATTGGTGTTCCCAAAGAGTTCATGGGTGAAGGCCTTGACCCAAAAGTTAAAAAATTGATTTTGGTTGCTGCTCAAAAATTCACAGATCTTGGAGCAAAAATCGAGGAAGTTTCACTGCCCACTTCGAAATATGCCATTTCTGTGTATTATCTACTAGCGCCAAGCGAGACAAGTTCTAACTTGGCCCGCTATGACGGGATCAGATACGGCAACGGCCGGGACAAATTTACTCCTGAAACTATGCGTCGCATCATGATCGGAACTTACGCCCTTTCAGCAGGCTATTACGACGCTTATTACAAAAAAGCCCAACAAGCCAGAACATTGATAATTAAAGACTATCAGAAAGTCTTCACCAAGTGCGATCTGATTCTGTCTCCTATTTCTCCCACACCTCCAACCAAATTAGGCGAACTTATTAATGATCCGGTCAAAAATATGTTAGCGGACATTTACACAGTGACTACCAATACCGCCGGAATTCCGGCTCTGGCCCTGCCATGCGGTTTTACCAGATCTGGCTTACCAATTGGAATGCAGCTTCAGGGACCCATGTTTTCTGAAGAAGTGTTATTACAAGCAGGTTACGCTTATCAACAAGTAACCGATTGGCATGTTCGCAAACCGCAACTTTAACTGGCAAATGGTTTTGGGATTTGAAGTCCATATTGAGTTAGCGACCTTGTCCAAAATGTTTTGCGGATGCCCCGCGGATCATTTCGCCAAGGCCCCCAACACTCAAGTCTGTCCGGTCTGTCTAGGCTTACCTGGCTCTTTGCCCGTCCCTAATACCAAAGCCATCAAATGGTGCGTCAAATTGGGCTTGGCTTTAGGCTGTGATATCAATCTTTTTTCCAAATTCGACCGCAAAAACTACTTTTACCCCGATCTGCCCAAAGGTTACCAGATTACCCAATATGATATTCCCTTTTGCCACGATGGAGAACTTTTAGGACACAAAATAAAACGGGTACATATGGAGGAAGATACGGCAAAGTTACAGCACCAGGGTAACGCCACCCTCATCGATTTCAACAGGAGCGGCGTGCCTTTAGTCGAAATCGTCACCGAACCGGATTTTGTTTCTTCAGACGACGGGATTTTATTTTTAAAGGAGGTGCAGGCCATCGTCAGAGCTTTAGGAATCTCCACAGCTGATATGGAGAAAGGATCAATGCGCCTGGAAGCCAATATCTCTATCAAACGTCCTGACCACCCCCGCCTCCCTGATTATAAAATCGAGGTCAAAAACGTCAATTCATTCAGATTTATAAAAAAAGCCATTGATTTTGAAGTGAACCGGCAAATTCAATTACTTGAATCGGGTCAAACCCCCGTTCAGGAAACCCGGGGTTTTAAAGAGGCCACCGGGGAAACTGTTAGCCAGCGGGTCAAAGAGGAAGCGAATGATTACCGTTATTTTCCGGAGCCGGATATTCCCCCACTTCAATTCACTAAAGCGCAAATCGAATCCTGGCGCAAAGAACTACCCCAACTTCCAGCCCAAGTTCAGGAGGAACTTATTCATAAATATCATCTTTCTCCACAATACGCCGTCATAATCAGTGGGAACCAGGAGATGTATGCCCAGTTTCTAAAAAATCCCTCCAAAGCCATGGCGGACGCTTTGGTCAACAAGAGGCCAGTGCAAACTACGCCAGTCGCCGAAGTCAACCAGGAAGTAGTAAACAAAATTTTGGCAGCAAATCCCAAAGCAGTAGCAGACCTTAAATCCGGCAAACAACAGGCCCTCTTTTTCCTCATCGGCCAAGTTAAAAAACAGCTCGGAAACATCGATGTCTCCTTGACCCAAAGAATAATCGAGGAGAATATATCAAAGTAGGTCAAAAAGGCGTGGCCTTTCAAACTTTTTACACTAACAGTAAAAAGGCGTGGCCTTTCAAACTTTTTACACTAACAGTAACGATCGTGTACGACGATGTAAAAGTTTGGGAGGTGGCATTGACACAAAAGGTAATCAGTGAAATAGTGTAAGCATGCTAACCGACAAAGACGTGATCAAAATCAGAGGAGCTCTAAAGGCCGAAATAGATCTAGAATTAACCAGCAAATTGGGATTAGAACCAGGACAGACGTTGAATGACAAGCTCTCTCATCTCCCGTCAAAAGACGAGTTTTACACAGAAAATGATAAACTTCAGTATGAGAGGGTTCTACAAAACAAAACGTTACAAGTAAATTAACCAGAAACAGTGGTTAATCCACTGAGAACAAGGTTTACTATGTCAAATAAATTCGTTCACCTTCACGTTCACACTGAATACTCCCTTTTGGATGGTCTGCCCAAAATCTCCAAACTGGTGCGCCGGGTCAAAGAATTGGACATGCCGGCCGTGGCCCTGACTGACCACGGCGTGATGTACGGCGCCATTGAATTTTACAAAGAGTGCCACAAAGAGGGCATCAAGCCTCTGATTGGTATGGAGGCCTACGTGGTCAACAAAAATCATACTGAAAAAGCCGGCAAGGGTGAAAATAATCATTTGCTGCTGCTGGCAGCTGACCACCAGGGCTATCAAAATCTGATGCGCCTGTCCACCATCGCCCATTTAGAAGGCTTTTATTACCGCCCCCGTTTCGACAAAGACACTCTGGCCAAATATCACCCAGGTCTTATTTGTACCTCTGCCTGCCCCAAAGGGGAAATCGCCCAGCTGCTATCAGAAAATTCGTATGCCAAAGCCAAAGAAGCCGTCGAGTGGTATCAGCATCTTTTTGGAGATAGATATTATTTAGAAATCCAGCGTCATCAGTTTGAGGATTATTTCGATGCGGTTAAAGATAACCCCCGCCTGCTGGACAAACTTAAAAGCCTGGCCAAAACCGAAAAAACTTGGGTCGACGGCATTGTCAAATTAAGTAGAGATTTGGGTATTAGGTTAGTAGCCACCAACGACGCTCACTACATTGATCAATCGGACGCTACTGCCCAAGATGCCCTGGTGTGTATTTCTACCGGCAAAAACACGTCAGACATCGACCGCCTGCGCTATATAGACGCCCCCACTTTTCATCTGCGCACTCCCAAAGAGATATCCCAGCTTTTCCCCGACCTCCCCGACGCCCTCAAAAATACCCTGAGCGTAGCCGAAGGGTGCGATGTCCAGATCGAGCTGGGCAAATGGTATTTCCCCAATATCGATCTGCCAAATGGTCAAACCGCAACCGAAGCTTTACAGCAATTGGCCCGGACCAAGACCGACACCGTGCACCGCAAACGCCTCGAATATGAATTGGAGGTCATTTGCTCCAAAGGCTACGCTCCATATTTTTTGATGATGGCCGACCTGGTCAACTGGTGTACCGATCATGGAATTATTACCAATACCAGAGGTTCCGCCGCCGGCTCATTAGTATCGTATGTCACCGGCATCACCACCGTTGACCCCATTCTTTATGATCTGCCTTTCGAGCGGTTTTTAAATCCCTACCGCCCATCTCCACCGGATATCGATTTAGACGTGGCCGACGACCGCCGGGAAGAGGTTATTACCTATATTACTCAAAAATACGGCTCAGACAAAGTGGCCCAAATCTGTACTTTTGGCCGCATGCTGGCCCGGGCCGCCGTCCGCGACGTCGCCCGGGTTTTAGGCCATCCCTACGCCTTCGGCGACCGCCTAGCCAAGGTCATCCCCATAGGTTCCCAGGGTTTCCCCATGTCCATCGAGCGGGCCCTCAAAGAATCTCCGGAATTAAAAACTATGTACGATTCCGATACTTTGGTGAAAGGAGCCGTCGATTTAGCCCGCCAGATCGAGGGCAATGCCCGGCACGTCTCGGTTCACGCCGCCGGCATGGTCGTCTCCCCCCAACCCATGACTAACTACTCACCCTTACAATTAGAGCCTAAAGGTACCAAAATCATTACCCAATATGAATTCCACGCCTGCGAAGAAATCGGTCTAGTCAAGTTCGATATTTTGGGAATCCGTAATCTGTCTATTTTAAGCGCCGCAGCCCGGAACATTAAAATTGACCTTAACCATCTACCCATGAACGACCCAGCCACTTTTGCCATGCTGACCCGCGGCGAAACCATGGGGGTGTTTCAGCTTGGCGGCAGCGGCATGACTAAATGGCTCAAGGAACTCAAACCCAACCGTCTGGAAGACATTATGGTCATGATCGCCCTTTTCCGCCCCGGCCCCATGGCCAATATTCCCGAATATATCGCCCGCAAAAACAAAAAATTCCCGGTTACTTACTTGCACCCCAAAATGGCCGGCTACCTGGATAAATCTTACGGCATTCTGGTCTATCAGGAAGACATCTTGTTTACCGGCCTGGCTCTGGCCGGCTACACCTGGGAAACTATTGACAAATTGCGCAAAGCCATTGGTAAAAAACTGCCCAAAGAGATGAGCCAGCAGCACGAAGTTTTTGTGGAAGGCTGTATCAAAACTTCCGGTATGTCCAAAGAAGAAGCTGAAAAAATTTGGGAACTATTCGTGCCATTTCAAGGCTACGGATTCAACAAGGCCCATGCCGCCTCTTACGGCATAGTAGCGTACCAAACTGCCTACCTCAAAGCTCACTATCCGGTAGAGTATATGACTGCTCTTTTAACGGCCGAATCCGGAGATACCGAAAAAATTGTGGAAGCTATCGAGGAATGCCGCCGCATTAAAATCCAAGTTCTGCCGCCGGACATCAACAAATCCGATACCAGCTTTTCCATAGACGCCGGCCGGATTCGTTTTGGCCTCTCGGCTATTAAAAATGTGGGCGTGGCCGCTATTTCTTCTATTCTGGAAGCCCGGGCCGCCGGGGATTTTATGTCCTTTACCGATTTTTGCCTGCGGGTAGATTCCCAAAAAGTCAACCGTAAAGTCTTAGAGAGTTTAATTAAAGCCGGAGCTCTAGATCAATTCGGCAAACGGGCCGCGCTGTTGGCGGTTGTGGACAAAATCCGGGAGTTGGGAACCAGTATCAGTAAACTTAAATCCTCCGGCCAAACCACTTTTTTTGCTTCTTCTGAACAATCCAACCGGTCCGATCATCTTCCGGAAATTTCCGAATTCGAAAAATCCATTATGCTGGCTATGGAGAAAGAGTTGCTGGGTTTTTACTTGACCGAGCATCCCCACGCGGAAAAATTAGCCCAGCTCGGCCAGCTCATCACCCACCGTATCAGTGAACTTCCCTCCGGCAATCTCTCCGGCATGCGGGTCACTATCGGCGGTATCATCGAGTCTTGCAGGAACGTCATTACTAAAAACGGCAACCAGCCCATGTGTTTTTGTAAAGTTTCAGACTTGGGTAAAAGCGTCGAAGCCGTGGTTTTCCCCAAAATTTACGCCGCCACTCCCGGCGTCTGGCAGCCGGATAATCTGGTTCTTCTGACCGGCAAAGTGGAAATGCGCGATACTTCCGCCGAGGAAATTTCTGATGGAGCACTACCCGACGTCACTATTATTGTTGATTCTGCTTCCATTTTTACCGGCGAATCGTCCATCTCTATTGATATTCCGTCTGGTTTGCCCCAATCCAAATTGGTGTCTTTGAATTTCCTGCTCCAATCCCACAAAGGTTCCACTCCTGCCAATCTCGTTTTTCCTTCCAAAACCCTGCCCCTGCCGTACGGCCTGGATTGGACTCCAAGTTTGCAGGACCAAATCCGCGAGTTGTTAAAAATGTGATTTTCAAGTAAAATCCACGCTATGGCAATTAGCGCGATTATCAAAGACACCCCTGTCCACGTCGGCGATATTGTCCGGGTGCACACCAAAATTCTGGAAGGCGAAAAAGAGCGTATTCAAATTTTTGAGGGCATGATCCTGGGTATTCGCGGCCGGGGCGACAACCGCACTTTTACCGTCCGCAAAATTTCTTCCGGCAATATCGGCGTAGAGCGCATTTTCCCCCTCATTTCTCCTTGGATCGTCAAAGTCGAAGTCAAAAAGCCAGGCCAAGTCCGCCGGGCTAAATTAACTTATGTCCGGGCCCAATCTTCCCGTCAAGTTAGCCGTATTACTGCTACTGGCTAGCCTGCTTAGACTTTGGGATTTAGGAATTTTACCCACTATCAGGCCTACTCCTTTCTCACTTTGCCGTCACCTGGGGACTGTTGAGTGTCGTTTTAATATATCTTCTGGACCGCCTCCCCGGCGCCACTCGTATAAATTATCCTGATTCTCTGCCAGCCTTCTATATCTTCGATTGGTAGACGCATGTCGGGGCCACCAGATCAAAAAGTCAAAAAGGCCACGCCTTTCAAAACGCCTTTTACACTTTTACATTTTTAATGCGGTCGCATTATTTTTGTAAAACTCATGTGAACGTTTTTGAACAAATTCGAACTCATTTCAAAGGTAGCGGCGGCTGACCGCACCCAGCCTCCGTACTATCTTAAAGCTCGGCTTGCAGCCTCGCTTATTTTCAGCGCGCGCGACTTTGCGATTGCTCCGCAATCGCCATTTGAAAAATTATACCAGAAAATTTACAATCCGAAAATTGCCTATTTATGGTCTTTATAGTACAATATAGCTATGAAAATCTCATTTGGAACTCTCTTTAAGGTGGATAAAAAAGTAACCCGTGGAAAAAATAGGACGGGCGTTGTAGTGGATGTGGGAGAAGAAGATCACTTTCAGGCCGCCCAAATTTTTAAAAGTGAAGGTAAAATCGCCTTTTCTTTCCCAACAGGAGTTGGTACCGCCCGCCCGGAAGATATAGATTTAATAACAGGACAGCTCACTCTTCAAGAAATGCTTGCCGCTGCAAGGTTGGGATTATTGAAAAAGATGGGGCGAGAATTAGATGAAGAAGAAAAAGCTAGTTTGGAAGGATATGCAACTGGAGGTGAAAGAGAAATATAAACAATATTCAATCTCCTAAATAGAAGAAGCCTCACTTAGCCTATTAACAGGCTTATTACTTATCTTTCGGACAGTTGAAAGCAATTTCTGTTGAGTCCACCGGTTGCGCCATTTAAGTTATAAAAAGTTCTTTCCTTCTTCGCTAAAGCTTCGGAAGGACAAATAAAATTTTTGCGTCCTCCGATTTCACTCAGGATTGTTCGAGTCGACTTTTTCAGCGGACTAGAATGCCGAAGCGTCTGACTTCGTCGACGAGGGAGTCGTATTTATTGCCAAAATCCGCGGGCGAATACGCCACCGGTTCAATTCGCGAATTGACTTTCAAAGCCGCTTTATTTAATATCATTTTGTCGCGGTGGTAGTCTTGACCGAAATTATCGGAAACGACGCAAATATCCAAGTCGCTTCCCTCCCAGACCTTGCCTTTGGCATACGATCCAAACAAATAGGCTTTATCGACGCTGACTCCCAGGCGGCGAACTTCAGCCAAATACTTCTTGGTAAGATCAATCGGGTCAATGTCCATGTTTTTTGAGAAGATTGGTTAACTTTATCTTAAGATTTTCACCGCATTTCATCCATTCGATTGCAAACCCTCGAGTGGCTTTTTTGTAGAAATCTCGTTTATAGCTATCGTATCTGGCGGAAACATTAAAAGATGAAATTTCCTTTAAATCGGCTAGCTCTTTTTCGGAAAATTCAATTCCGGCTTTTTGAGCCAGAAGAACCAAGTTGTGGACGTATAGCGGGGATTCGTCTTTTCGGATGACGTGAATGGCCTTAATTAATTTTTCAAGAGCAAGCTGTAAAAAGAAGAGGGCGTGGTTATATTTGGCCGACTTCAATAAGCTTTGGGCTACTTCCCAATCTTCTTGAGCGCTGGCTATCCAGTATTTAACCGCTTCTTTCTGACTCATATTTTAATTATATACCTTGTTTTACTTCCGTGCAGCGTCGTCTGCCTCCACTTCCGACCCAATCTCTTTCCTACCGGTGGCCAGTCGCCGCACTGGAGTTTATCCTGAGCGCACTTGTGGTGAGCGTAGTCGAACCAGTCGAAGGACTATTTTTTGCGCGCGCGACTTTTTGCGCCTACAGGGCGAAATCTATTCAAGCATCTTCAAATACGGCTCGATGATATTTCCGAGTTCCATTCTTTCTCTAAATTCAGTTTTTCCAGTTAATTGTTTTATTGGTAACAACAATCGCCGATGGTCAGGATTGATACTAATTTCTACTTTCGCCATATTATCATTCGCCTTCTTACGAAACTCTTCCACAGTTCCTTCGCCCATTTCTTCCAGAATTGCTTCTATTTGACTCCCCATGCTATCTTCTCCGTCACACCAAAGTATTGAACTTACAACATCCAGACACCCTTGCAGTATTTCCTGTCTGCTTTCCTCTAAATACTCATCTTTCACAGGTTGTCCATTTCTTGCCAGCCATGGATTTTCAGAGGTATGACCATATCTTGCAAGAACGTCTCTTCCGGATACAAAATCATCTAAATAATCCACCAATATATTTTCAAGCCTTTCTCTAAACCGAGGATCAGTATATTCTCCATATGGCTGAGGTAATCCTGCTTCAGGGTAAAATTCAGTTGCTTGTTTTGGTTTTCCAGCATATTTATAGAGATGTGCCATTGTGGATCCAAATTCACTTCCTCTATCTCCGGTATATAATCTTGCGGTCCACGGTAAAAAGGAAATGCTGGCGAATGCACTAAAATACCTCCCCAATAGCACCGCCCCGAAATAGTCTCTTAATTGCTCATCATCCATACGAAATATATCGGCATCCAAGGTTGGGCCGTAACTGATATCTTCTTTGGTTAAAATAGTTTCTGGTGTTAAAGACATACTACCTTTTAAACTTCACGCTATTATAGCATTTAATAGGTTTTTTCCAAAACTGCTAAGCGGATTTTAATTTTTTTGCGTCTTTCGATTTCACTCAGGATTATTCGAGCCGACCCATTCGACTACGCTCAGGGCAAGCTTTTTCGGAAGCGCGGCGGGTTTTTAAAAGGCGTGGTCTTTTTGACCCGATTTGATCTATTCGTTGTGAACGCTTTCAAAAAAATTCGAGTTTATTTCAAATCAAATAGTGAAAAGGTGGTAAAATGGCCAGCTATGCAACAAAAACGTCATTTAATAATCATTCCTATTATCCATACTCTCGCTGATTGGGGAAGCTTAGGAAGCAGGAAGGTTTTTGATGAAGAAATTGAAGCGCGGAAAACTCAATATTGGCAGGATGTTTCTGAATATGTCCGCAACTTACCGGTGGATTTTTCCGAATTAAGAGTCTACCAAGACGGACTACGAGATACTTCAGCAGAAGAGGTGGCAAGATCTGTTGATAAAATCCAAACAATCAATTATGAACTTCTTCGCTGGCTTAGAAACAAAGGCGCCCATATTATGGGAACGGAAAGTTTACCTCTTTTGTTACAAGGATTCCGTGCCTTACAAATTTTTTTGAATGCCCCAGAAGAAGAACAAAAACAGGCAGCACTATTGGAATACAGGAAGGTAAGCGCACGTATTACGAAAAAACGAGATGGATACATCGCTCAGAGAATAAGGGATACTCTTCCTGAGGACGGTAGAGGAATTCTATTCATTGGTTTAGCTCACGAGGTGAAAAGATTACTAGAACAAGAGATGGAGGTTAGCGAACCAGAAACGCTCATCGGTTTACCGTCAGAGGCTCTGCGAAGAAGATTATTTCATGCAAAGGAGAGAGAAGCGTGAAGGATTAGAGAAAGTTGTAAAAAAGGATCTGTCGGTGTTTATGCTATATAATAGCCCGCATGACAGAAGCACTGGCCAAACGTGTCGTGTTAGTCCCTGTAAATACTGAGGAGCTATACGCACTTGGTTGGAGAGTAACTCCTAGTGTAATAAGAGCTGGGTCTTTCGCAGACGAAAAAGGAGAACTAAAAGGCGTCCAACTACGAAAAGGTGAAGTAGTAACTATAGACTATATATTTGATGGTCGTTCTGCTAAGGCAACTTATTCAGTTGAGGATGTTCAACCGCCAAATTCTTATGTGAAGGAAAAAACCGTAGTGGAGATACGAACCGAGAGGCAAAATGGAAAACCTCCGTCTTCTGCCGACCAAACCGATAGAGTTTTAAGAACAACACAAAGGAAATCTATCAGGTCTACGATGCAAGAACAGCTACGATTTTTGCAAGAAGAGCTTCATTTAGCGATGGCAGAAGGTCTTCCTGCAGATTCTCTTCAAACCCAGATAAAATCATTGGAAGAAAGATTAGTAAGCTTCTTTTAAGCGATCCTTAGCAACATCCGAAGTAGAATAGGCTTACACATGGGGAGTTTGCGGAATTCGGGTGAATAAGATATCACCTGGTTGGTGAACATTTTTGAAAAAATTCGAACCTCACTCCGCGCTGGAGTTTATCTTGTTTGAAAGGCGTGGCCTTTTTGATCTGATTTGATCTATTTATAGTGACTCGACGGGGAATCGAACCCCGATTGCGGGGATGAAAGCCCCGCGTCCTAGCCGTTAGACGATCGAGCCTTGTGAGGCGGCTGGGACTCGAACCCAGAACCCACAGCTTAAAAGGCTGGTGCTCTACCATTGAGCTACCGCCCCGTAAACCCAATTATAGCCTCTAGATGATGTAGAATAAATAAGTATGAGAATTTTGGGCATTGATCCGGGGACGGCTACCACGGGGTTTGGGGTGATTGAGACTGGCAAAAATGGATTTACACTTCTGGATTACGGCCTGGTATCTACTGATAAAAAGCAGGCCCACGGCCACCGATTAGATCTAATTTATAAAGGTATTTCCGGCGTCATCGCCAAGCACTCACCCGAAGTGGTAGCTATCGAACGCCTGTTTTTCGCCACCAATGCTCTCACCGCTATAGCGGTGGGTCAAGCCATTGGAGTCACCAAATTAGCCGTCCACCACGCCGGCCTGCCCATTTTTGATTACGCCCCCATGCAGGTCAAGTTGATTATTGGCGGATCCGGTAAGGCGGACAAGAAAAAAATTAAGGCCATTATTAAAAAGATGTTTAAGATCCGCGAGAAAAAAGGCCAAAAAACGCATTTTGACAATTCTGCCGACGCTCTGGCCATCGCCATTTGTCATGCTAAAAAAACTTCTCCTGTTTCTCGTCATTAGTGCCAGTGTCGCCCGAGCCTACGATCCCACCAGTGTTCCTAATAACCGGGTCGGTGTGCACATTTTAGACCCCGATGAAATCAGCCAAGCCGCCAAACTGGTCAACTCTTCCGGGGGTGATTGGGGCTACGTCACTATTCCTATGAGAAGCAATGACCGGGACCGGGATAAATGGCTGAGGTTTTTTCAAAATACCCGCAAATTGCATGTGATTCCCATTATCCGTCTGGCTACTTTTCCTGACGGCGGCACCTGGGTAGAACCTAACGCTGCCGACCTAATTGACTTCGCCAATTTTTTGTCGGACATGCCCTGGCCTACTACTAATCGCTATGTAATTTTATTCAACGAGCCAAACCACAGCAACGAATGGGGCGGATTTATTGACCCCAGAGCTTACGCCACCTTTATCCTTGATGCTAAAAATATTTTTAAGTCCCGCTCCGCAGATTTTTTTCTTCTTTCGGCAGGACTGGATATGTCAGCTCCCAACTCTGCTACCTCCATGAACGTCTTGCGGTTTTACAGCCAGATGACCTTTTGGCAACCACTGTGGCAGACCTTCGTAGACGGATTTGCCGTACACGTCTATCCCGATTCTCGCGCCGGTATCATAAGTTATAGAAAAGAACCTGTTGGGCATAAACCAGTATTTATCACCGAAGTCGGTTGGGTTGGTCAACCGGATTTGTACCCAAGCGCTTTGAAGCAAATCTGGACCGAAAATAATATTGTGGCCGTCACCCCCTTCTTGCTGCAAGCCGGGGCGGGGGAGTATGCCAAATTTTCTCTCATCGGCTCTCCAGCCTACTCCGGCCTAATGGCGCTCCCCAAAATCACCGGCAGTCCGCTTCTGGCGGATATCGTAATCTCTCCCGATATCACCCCCACTTATTCTCCCCCTCTTACGCGAAGCGCAAACCGCAGGTTTGATGTAAGAGGGGGAGGCATAGGGGGTGATATCTCTAAATGGGTCGAAATTATTAACAACTGGTTCAACCACACAGGCCAACTCACTCTTGGATCTGTGACCATAAATGTCGAAATTGCCGATACCGAAAGCAAACGTCAACGTGGTTTGTCTAACCGGACATCACTTCCGGAAAACACGGGCATGCTCTTTATTTTCCCCAAACCGGGACGCCCCAATTTCTGGATGAAAGATATGAATTTTCCTCTGGATTTCATCTGGATCAGCGGCGGTCAGGTCGTCCAGCTTTCAACCAATATTCCCGCCACCCAACCGCCGGTCACTCTTACTCCCGACCAGCCCATAGATCAGGTTTTGGAAGTCAATGCTGGATTTATAGACAAATATGGTATAAAAGTAGGTAATGAAGTTCGGAGGAGGTGAGGCGTATATCTAATCTCAAAGTCGGCGTTGTCACTCATTACTACGATAAAATCGGGGTAGCGGTGGTAGATCTCACCAGCTCCCTGCATACTGGCGACGTCATAAAATTTTCCGGCTCCACCGATTTTTCCCAAACAGTGACCTCTCTTCAAGTCGAGCACGAAAAAATCGCAGCGGCCAAGAAAGGAGACACCGTGGGATTGAAAGTGGACCAGCCGGTCAAACCCGGAGACGAAGTCCTCAAAGCCGCATAAAACCATGCAACTGTCTCTGGCTCCCGATATCAGTCGGCGGATTTTCCGTCTGGTCAAAAATCTGGACTTGCCGCACATCCGCCCCGCCAATTTAATTTGTTTTAGAAGCACCGGCTCCACCGGCCGGGCCCGGGCCAGAATTTGGAGCCTACCCAAAATATGGCAAATGGCTCTCTCTGTAGACGCTCACTATTGCATTGAAGTTATCTCCGAAAAATTCGACAATTTATCTTCCGACGACCAGGAACGGACCTTAATTCATGAACTTCTGCACATCCCCCGCAACTTCTCCGGCGCCTTGGTGCCTCACAGAAATCACAAGCACAAAACTTTTAGACACTATCATGACCACGTAGAAATGTTATTTAATAAATTGAACAACAAATCTTTTAAGTAACACCCTCTTTTCTTCTCCCTCTTACTTTAAGAGGGAGAAATTAATATGTGGAGAGAATTTATCTATAACGCTCCAAATTTGAAACCACGCCGGCAACAACTCCGTAACAATGCTACCGAAACCGAAATACTCCTCTGGAAAAAACTTAGAAAAAGACAGCTCGGTATTAGGTTTGTGCGTCAATATAGTGTTGGTGGATTTGTTATTGATTTTTATGCTCCGGAAATTAGATTAGCCATTGAATTAGATGGTGAATATCACTTTAATATTGACCAAATCGTATATGATAAATACAGAACAAGGTATCTAGCTGCGGTTGATATCAATGAAATGCGTTTCAGAAATGCAGAAATTGCAAATAATATCGAAGATGTTGTGAGTAAAATAAAAGCTGCTCTCCCCTCTTAAAGTAAGAGGGGAGTTGGAGGGGTGTTATTATTGAGCCATGCTCATACTTCACGGCGATGATCAAGTGGCTTCCCGGCAAGCTTTATTGACCGTCAAAGAGGGGAAATCTACGTTGGAATTTATGGGGTCAAACCTAACTCTTGATCAACTGGTAAATGCGGTTGAAACCAACTCCCTTTTTGGCCAAGCCAACACAGTGGTTATCGAAAGAGCCTTTGCTAAAAAAGAAATATCTGAATATTTAACCAAAAACCAAGATAAAGACATAATTATTTGGGAACCCAAAGACGTCTCTGTCAAAGTTAAGGATTTTAAAAATGTTCAAAAATTTGATCTGCCCAAGCATATATTTAAATTTCTAGACTCCCCGTCACTTAGCACTCTGCACTTAGCCCTTAGCACTGCTCCAGTCGAGGTGGTGTTCGCCAGCTTAGCCACCCGGGCGCATAAACGCGCCAATACTAAGTGGTTGCAGCAGCTGTTGATCATTGACTACAAGCTAAAGACCGGAGCCCTGCCCTATAATCTGACCACCGCTCTCGAGCTGTGGTGTGCTAAACTTTAGGTAATGCCCAAGCTCTTCGGAACCAGTGGAATCCGTGGCCCGGCCGATACTCTATTCACCAAACAATTTTGTGTAAAACTGGGAGCTGTTTTTGGCGCCTGGCTCACGTCCAAAGGACGAGAAGGCTACGTTGCCGTCGCCATGGACCCGCGGGAATCCAGCCCTTTTATTAAACGCCATCTTCTCCAAGGCCTGGCCTTTCAAGGCTGGGAAATTTTAGACGAAGGTGTTATTCCCACTCCCGCCTTAACTTATTTTGTCAAACAATCTCCGGCGGTCGGCGGAGGAGTCATGGTCACCGGCTCTCACATTGCCAAAGACTTAAACGGCGTCAAGTTATTTATTGATGGTGAGGAGGTCACCAAAGCTCATGAACTGGAAATCGAGCAACTATTCAACTCCGCCAGCTAGTCCAATAATTAAATACGAAAACACGGCCAAGGATTTATATTTGGAAATGCTCAAGGGTTTGGCCCAAGCCCCATATCCAAAGTGGACCGTTGTCGTAGACACCGCCAACGGCACCCAGTCTGAAATAATTTTTGATTTATTGAGCGACCTAAAAATAAAATTCATCAAAACCGGTGATTGCGATATCCAGTCCCCGGTATTTACTCCCCGGGATACCGAAGTCTCATCATCATTTGCCGAAATTTCCCGCCAGGTTTTATTAAACAAAGCCGATTTGGGTATCGCTTTTGACGTGGACGGGGACCGGATTATTTTTATAGACGACCAAGGCCGATATCTTCCCGGAGATTATTCCTGTAGTTTAATTGCCCAAAGCGAAGACTCTAAGGATATCGTCACCCCCATCAGCACTAGTTCAGTGGTCGATTCAATTAATAAAACCGTTCACCGCACCCCTGTTGGTTCTACTTTTGTGGCCGCCAAAATGAAAGAAGTGGGAGCAAAATTTGGTTTCGAAGCCAATGGAGGGGGGATCTTCAGCGAAATTTCTTATGGCCGCGATGGAGGAGTCACGTTTATTAAAATGCTCAATCTTCTCAAATCGTCCCATAAGTCCCTGTCCGTTCTCTATGACTCATTACCCAAATATTATTTATTCCGGGATAAAATCGATTGCCCGTTTAACAGATATGACCGCGTTTACAATGCCGTCCGCGAAAAATATTCAAACCGAAATATTAACGACCTCGATGGTTTAAAAGTTGATCTGGGATCCAGTGAGTGGATATTGTTCCGCGGTTCCGGCAACGCTCCCGAATTCCGGGTTTTTGTCCAAAGCTCCGATGAAAAAAATTCTCTTAAACTCGGTCACGAAGTCCTTTCCTGGGTCAAATCACTTTTGCACAGGGTGGAACCTAGTCCGTTCGGACCCGGACAAGGTTCCACCCTATTCGATTCCTTGCACATTCTGGATTCGATAACAGCCATCCCGGATCAATGCGCCCAAGTTATCTCCGAAGTAGCCCAAGCAACAGTTCCTCCCGGCTGCAGCTTAGTGAATAATATTGTCATCTCCGGCATGGGCGGGTCGGCCCTGGGCGGCCGGGTGATAGCCAGTTTGGAACGGCAAACGCTGCATGTCCCCATCGTTGTTTCCACAGAATATCATCTGCCCAATTTTGCCAATGAGAAAACTTTAGTAGTTATTTCCAGTTATTCCGGCCAAACGGAAGAAACACTCTCTGCTCTGGCCGAGGCCCGTTCCCGCGGCTGTCAGATCTTTATCCTGACTACCGGTGGCAAACTAGGCCAACTAGCCGGGCAATTCCAGCTTCCGAATTATATCTTCCAGCCTCGGTTCAATCCATCACGCCAGCCGCGCATGAGCTTGGGCTACGAAGTAACAGCTATCTTAGCCTTGCTGGCCCGCTGCCAGCTCATCCACCCCATCAAAGAATTATCCCGCCTGCCGGATTTCCTCCGCTCCCGTCAGCAAGACCTCTCTGGCATCCAGTCCCTAGCATCTAACATCGTTGGCAAAATCCCCGTATTTTTAGTCAGCGAACATCTTAAAGGCGCTGTTCATGCTATGAAAAACCAACTCAACGAAAATGCCAAGACATTTGCCGTCGTTTTTGATCTGCCCGAAGCCAATCATCATTTGATGGAAGGCCTGGCGCATCCGTTCTCCAACCCCGATAATCTGGCCGTAGTTATGGTTGACTCGCCCCATTATCACCCGGAAGTCCGCCAGCGTTATCCGCTTATCCGTCAAGTCATTGCCAAACAGCATATTCCGGTTTTTGATTTTCCCCTGGCCGGTCCCCATCCGGTCTTCGAAGCCCTGGACGTCATCCAATCCGGCGCGTATCTGGCTTATTATTTGTCCCAGGAATACGGCCTTGACCCCGGCCCCATTCCTTGGGTAGACTGGTTTAAGAATGAGTTACGTTAAGTGGTTTAAGGATTTATCAAAGGAGGATGTCGCCATAGCCGGCGGCAAAGGGGCTAATTTAGGCGAGCTGACTCAGGCCGGAATTCCCGTCCCTCCGGGTTTCGTCGTTCTGTCTTCCGCTTATTACAAATTTCTGGAGGACAATAAATTGCGTCCGCAGATCCACAGGATCTTGGCCACTTGCGACGTGTTAGATCCGGCCCAGCTGGAACCGGCCGCCAAAAAAATTCAAAAGCTGATGCGCGCCGCTTCCGTTCCAGCCGAAGTCGCCAGAGAAATATTCCAAAACTACGCCAAACTCGGCTCAAAAACTGCCGTGGCGGTCCGCTCTTCCGCCACCGCCGAAGATTTGCCGGAAGCTTCTTTTGCCGGCCAGCAGGAATCCTACTTAAATATTATTGGCGATGCCAACGTGGTAGCCAAGGTCAAGGCCTGCTGGATGTCTTTGTTCGGCGCCCGCAGTATTTTTTATAGGGAGCAACAGAAATTCGATCATTTTAAAGTCGGTATCGCCGTCCCGGTGCAAACCATGGTCCAGTCCGAAATTTCCGGCATCATCTTTACCGTTGATCCCATCACCGGAGACCGCGACAAGCTGGTCATCGAGGCTATTTGGGGCCTGGGCGATTATGTAGTTCAGGGCGTGGTTACCCCGGATCATTTTTCCGTCTCCCGGGCTACCAACAAAATCGTAGACAAAAATATTTCCACCCAAGACATCATGGAAATCAGAGACCGCCAGGGGGTTAAACAAGTCAAAGTTCCCGCCAGGCTACGCAGCGTGCAAAAAATTTCCGATGCCTTAGTTCTTAAATTGGCTGAATATGGCCAAAAGATTCACCAGCATTATTTCTTTCCCCAGGACATTGAATGGGCTGTCGCCCGCGGTAAAATATATTTCACCCAATCCCGCCCCATCACAACTTTAAGTGCTAAGGGCCAAGGGCTAAGTGCTAAGGAAAACCTAGCCCCTAGCACCCAGCACCTAGCACCAATCCTGAAAGGTGCTCCGGCATCTCCGGGCATCGTGGCCGGCCCAGTCAAAATAATTCTGGATATCAAAAAAATCGGCCAGGTGAAAAAAGGCGATATCATGGTCACGGACATGACCACTCCGGATTTCGTACCCGCCATGAAACGGGCCGCCGGCATCATTACCAACCGCGGCGGACTAACATCTCACGCGGCCATTGTTTCCCGTGAGCTGGGCGTGCCCTGTGTGGTGGGCACTACGGTGGCTACCCATACCCTCAAAGACGGTCAAATCGTCACCCTTAATGGCGCAACCGGCGAAATTTTTAAAGGCGCCCTCCACCTTCCGTCTGTGTCTCTGACCGTTCCGCCATCCGAAAACCGACTTCCGACAAATCTGAAGACAGCCACCAAACTTTACGTAAATCTCGCCGAAACAGAATTGGCTGAAAAGGTTGCTTCCGAAAGTATAGACGGAGTAGGTCTGCTGCGGGCTGAATTTATGATCGCCGGTATCGGTACCCACCCCAAAAAATTAATTGCCGACAAACGGCAAGAAGAGTTTATTTCCAAATTGACTGAAGGATTAGTCACTTTTTGTAAGGCGTTTTCTCCCCGTCCCGTCGTTTACCGGGCTACCGACTTCAAAACTAACGAGTACCGCTCACTCAAAGGTGGTCAACTCTATGAGCCCGAGGAATCTAACCCCATGCTGGGGTTTAGAGGCGCTTACCGCTATGTTAACAATCCTGAAGTTTTTCAGCTGGAGCTGGAAGCCATTAAGCGGGTAAGAAACCGCCACAAACTTACCAATTTACATCTCATGATTCCCTTCGTCCACACCCCGGCAGAAATGCTGGAGGTGAAAAAATTAGTGTCTGCCGGCGGGCTGATCCGCAACAACTCTTTCAAACTGTGGATGATGGTGGAAATTCCCAGCAACGTCATTCTTTTAGACGATTTCATCGACGTCGGCATTGACGGTGTATCTATCGGCAGTAACGACCTGACCATGCTTATTTTAGGCGCCGACCGGGATAATTCCGAAGTAGCCGCAGTTTTTGACGAACGTAATCCCGCCGTTCTTTGGGCCCTGGAAAAAACCATTAAAACCTGTCTTAAGCGCGGCATCACTTGTAGCATCTGCGGCCAGGCCCCCTCCCAGTATCCCGATCTGGTGGAAAAACTCGTGGCCTGGGGCATCACCAGCATCTCTGTCAACCCCGACGCTATTGCCCGCACCCGCGAACTTATCTACAATAGTGAATTAAGGTATGTCAGCCAAACTTAAAACTTTATACGCCCGGGAAATTCTCAATTCTCGGGCCACTCCTACCATCGAAGCGGTGGCCATTTTAGACGATGGGTCACTGGGCGTGTCCTCCGTTCCTTCCGGCGCCTCCGTGGGCAGCTATGAAGCCCTGGAATTGATAGACAACGACCCCAACCGCTATTTAGGCAAAGGGGTGTTAACCGCCGTGGGCCATATTAACGGCGAAATCGCCCAAAAACTCATCGGTGTCTCTTTTGGCAGCCTGGCTGAAATCGATGAAGCCCTCATCAAACTCGACGGCACTCCCAATAAATCCCGCCTGGGGACCAACGCCATCATCGCTGTTTCCATGAGCATGGCCAAAGCCATTGCGGCCAGTTCCAAAATGCCCATTTACCGCTACATCGCCGCCATCGCCCAAAACAACCAGCCCCTGTTTATCCCCGCCCCGCTTTTTAATATGATCAACGGCGGCAAACACGGCGCCGGCAACCTAGATTTTCAGGAATTCCACGTCATTCCCAATATACGCCACTCATACACCGCGGCTTTAGAAACCGGGGCCACCATTTACCAGACCATCAAGCAGATTCTTATCCGCCGCGGGGCCATCCACAGCGTGGGCGACGAAGGCGGATTTGCCCCCAATTTATTTACCAATTTAGACGCTTTGGAAGTTCTGGCCGAAGCTATCAAAGAACAAAATCACCAAGTCGGTTCCGATGTTGAGCTGGGCCTGGATGTGGCTGCCAACTCTATTTATAAAGACGGCCGCTATGTGATCAAAGACAGAAGTTCCCCTCTGGAAACCATGGAATTTATCGATTATCTCAAAGACCTTAATACTCAATATCACCTGCGCATTTTGGAAGACCCCCTGGCTGAAGACGATTGGAAAGGCTGGACTACTATCACCTCTATGCTGGGCAGTTCTCTGACAGTAGTCGGGGACGACCTTTTAGTCACCAATCCCGAACGGGTCAAAAAGGGCATCGCCGAAAAAGCCTGTAATTCCATCCTTATTAAGCCCAACCAAATCGGTACTGTTAGCGAAACTATCGCCGTCACCAACCAGGCCCGGGCCGCCGGCTGGAAAATCATCGTTTCTCACCGCTCCGGAGATACCAACGACCCCTTCATCGCCGATTTCGCTGTGGGCGTAGGAGCCGAATATGCCAAGTTCGGGGCCCCCGACCGCGGCGAACGGGTGGCCAAATACAACCGCCTGCTATCTATTGAGGTAGAATTAAAAACGACCACTTAATATCAATATCACCCTCTTTAATTCTCCCTCTTACTTTATCATGCAGGCTCGCACTTGAAATTGACGGCCCAATCCATATCAAATCCAAAGTTTATGATAGTTATCGTGATAAATACCTGCAAGCCCACGATATCTACGTATTGCATATTCCAACTTCGGAGATAGAAAACAATTTAAATTTAGCAGTCGACAAAATACTTCAAAGTATCCCCTCTTAAAGTAAGAGGGGATTATAGGGGTGATATTTTATGGCATAATAACCTCATGTCCCCCTCTGCCTCCAAGCCCATTGTCCTGGCCATTCTGGATGGCTGGGGACTGGCTCCGGCCGGTCCGGGCAATGCCATTACCGCCGCCAAAACTCCTAATATCACCTCTCTGTGGAACGCTTACACCCACACCCAGCTCATCGCCCACGGAGGATCGGTAGGCCTGCCCAAATCCGAGCCGGGAAATACTGAAACCGGCCATTTGAATCTGGGCGCCGGCCGCATCGTGTATCAGGACCTGCCCCGCATCAACATGTCTATTGCTGACGGAACTTTTTTTCAAAACCCCCAATTCCTGGGAGCGGCCAAACATCTGACTGACCATTCCTCCCGCCTACATCTGTTGGGACTGGTGGGCGGTGGGGGAGTCCACTCCGATTTAACCCACCTGTTTGCCCTACTGCGTTTCTGCCACGAACAACACGTATCAAACGTATATCTGCATCTTTTCACCGACGGCCGGGATTCGCCTCCCTCGGCGGCCATGACCTACATCAATCAAGTTCGAGAGGTCATATCCCGGGAAGGCGTAGGTAAAATTGCCTCTATTATAGGTCGCTACTACGCGATGGACCGAGATTTTCGCTGGGACCGCACGGCCAAAGCCTACTTTTGTTTAACCCGCGGTGAGGGTAAAAAAGCCAGTTCTGTAGATGCCGCCGTCAGCCAGTCATATTCAGCCAACAAAACCGATGAATTCATCGAACCCACTATAATTGACTCTGCAGGAATCATTAAATCCGGTGACGCCGTCATTTTTTGCAACTTCCGCATCGACCGGCCGAGACAATTAACCAAGGCTTTTGTCCTGCCCAATTTCGAGGAAACCGCCAACCACGTCGGCTTTGATCCCTACGCCGTCAAATACACGGCCAAGCATATCGAAGACGTGTCCGGCAAGCCCCAACCATTCACCCGTGGTCCCCAAATTCCCAATCTATATTTCGTCACCATGACCGAATACGAACAGAATCTGCCGGTGCAAATAGCCTTTCCCCCCCAAGTGGTGGAATACCCGCTAGGCCGGGTGTTGTCAGAGGCCAATTTACGCCAACTCCGTCTGGCCGAATCCGAAAAAGAACGCTTCGTTACTTATTATTTCAATGGTCAGCGGGAACAAGCATTTCCCGGCGAAGACCGGCAGATTATCCCTTCGCCCAAAGTCGTCCCCACCTACGACAAAAAACCGGAAATGTCCGCTGTCGAAATCACCCAGGTAGCTATAACCAAAATCCAGTCCGGCGCCTACGATGTGATGGTTATCAACTACGCCAATCCGGATATGGTCGGCCACTCCGGCAATCTCAAGGCTACCATCAAAGGCTGTGAGATAGTAGATACCTGTATGGGCGACCTGTCCCGGACTATTTTAGCCGCCGGAGGAGTTTTGGTCATCACGGCCGACCATGGCAACGCCGAAGAAATGATTAATCCGGCCACCCACGGCACTGATACCGAACACAACGCCAACCCTGTACCGTTTATTTTAGTAGGTAATGATTTCCGCACTGCCACTCAAATCTCCCAGGGAATCCTAGCTGACGTCGCTCCTACTCTCCTCTCCCTGCTTAAAATTCCCGCCCCCTCTTCGATGACCGGGCGTAATTTACTAAGATAGTTATTTCTCCCCGGTATACTCCATCGTCAGGCCCTATATACTCATGAATTTTAGTTAACTCCCGGGCCACCACAATATCTGCAGCGGGGTATCTTTCCCTAAGCAACTTAAGTGTCTTAAGCATTCTAACGGGGGACTCATAAATCACGGTAGTCATATCCGGAAAAATCTCATATTTATCTTTCCAAAACCCCAAAAACATAAATTTATCCGTCGGCAAACCGGCCGCCGACAGTGCCGCCGTCAGCGCGCTTGGCCCCGGAACCGGCACCACTGGAAATCCCGCCGCCCTGACTATACTCACCACCTTATATCCTGGGTCAGAAATCAGGGGAGTACCGGCATCACTAACTAAGGCCACGTCACCTTTTTGCAATTCTTTAATCAGCGTTTCCACACTGCCAGCTTCATTCCAATCTCTGACCGATATATATTTTTTAGGAATTAGGTCAATTAGGTTAATTAAAAATTTGTAGCGGTCAAATAGAATCTTTATTAATTGACCAGTTTTCCGCGTATCCTCGCACGCAATCACTTTAGCGGTCAAGAGTATTTTGACCGCACGAACAGTTATATCTTCCAGATTGCCTATTGGGGTGGCAACCACATATAATATTCCCATTGTGCCTGATTATATCTTAACTCTCCTCAAACCCGAAGTTTTTATCACTTCATTGGGCCCCTGGGCCTTGGCCGGCATCACGGCCATTATTTTTGCCGAATCCGGCCTGTTTTTCGGTTTTTTTCTACCCGGAGACAGCCTGCTTTTTACCGCAGGTCTCTTGGCTTCCCAAGGTTATTTCAACTTTGCCACCTTGCTACTTGTCACTTTCCCCGCCGCGGTCCTGGGCGACAACGTCGGCTATTGGTTTGGTCATAAAATTGGCCCCAAAATTTTCGCCCGTGAGGATTCTTTTCTCTTCAAAAAACACCACCTGGTAGCGGCTCAAAAATTTTACGAAAAACACGGAACCAAAACTATTGTCCTGGCCCGCTTTGTACCATTTGTGCGTACTTTTGCTCCCATTGTAGCCGGGGCCGCCCAGATGCATTATTCCACTTTCATGGTCTACAACCTGCTGGGAGGTTTTCTCTGGACGATTGGCCTCTCATCACTGGGTTACTTTTTAGGCAACCTTCCTTTCATCCACTCCAACTACGAAATTATTATTTTGATTATCGTTTTCGGCTCCATCATCCCCGTCGCTCTCCACTTCTTCAAAGATCTCTCTACTCCAAATAAGCGTTAACTGAGTCTTGCCTCTACTTCTTCAGCGTTTAAATCACCCAAACCGTTTATACATCCAGACGGAATCCTTCTATTCTTCATAGCTTGAAGAGCAGTCTTTTTGACGTAAGCCAATCCACAATAATCTTTCAAATATAAAACAGGACACTGTGCACAAGCAACCGGAAGTTCTCTAACAACAGTTTTCAACTCAACCATAGCTGGAGTGTATCACACTCTCGTCAATTTGACAAACTGTTATATCTGGATCAAAAAGGCGTGGCCCTTCAAACCATTGACAAGTAGTAGTAGTAGTATTGGTCCATGTCAGAGACAAAAAGTATTTCTGAAGCTAAAATCGCTCGATTCTGCCAAAAGTGTGATAACTTAAAGAGCGATGGTGTTTGTCGTTTAGACTCAAACAATCAAGCCGGGTATGTAGCCAGGAATTGGTGTGGCTGGGCTAGTAAAAATGGTGTTAGAGGTACAATGACCAATAGCGGATTTGAGAGCTAGTTTAGCAAGTGGTGTCAATAGTACCTTATTCTGACAGGACATTTGCGACAATCTGGTAAGGTGTTTTGAGGTCAAGGCTGAGGTGGGGTCTTTCGTAGTTGTATTCGTGTAGCCAGTCAGCA
>Ga0075812_114_pt1 | contig 17571 bp, 7 predicted proteins | sample RifGroC2_FD_68272 | JGI IMG/M metagenome (GOLD analysis project Ga0075812, IMG submission 68272) | Microgenomates (Amesbacteria) bacterium GW2011_GWC2_45_19
CCCACCACTTCCTCTTTTTTGGCTCCCAAAAACTGCACCCAGCTGTCCAGAAAGCCCAAAATCACCTTAAACGGCGCCTCCAGTATAAAATCAAAAGCAAAGGCCAAAAAGTTTAATTTAGACAACCCTTGGCTCAATATACCTCCGGCCGTCAAAATCGGCAGCCACACCATGTCCCACAGCGATGATCTTTGTTTATCCTGATGTTTCACCCGGTAAATTCCCGCCGTCTGCCGGATGCGGTGGGCAAAAAAGGCAATCACCGACAAAAAGAACACAAACACTATTTGCGCCGCGAAGTTGAATCTGGCCTTGGTCAGGCCGTAAAAAATTAACCCGAATGTGGCCACAAACACCACCGCATATAATCCAGAAAAGATGGCGTACCACATACTGCTTGCCTGTATCGGTTTTTCGTACAAAGCGTCCTCGTCTTTGGCCAGTGATGCGAAATTGCTCATCATTTCCCAAGCTTTACTCACTATCTCTTCTTTTTCTTTACCCTTTGGCAGGCTAATCTGCCTGGTGACCGCCCACATCAACACCGGCGGAAACAGCAAATTGGCCACCAGCGGCCACTTAGCCACGCTGCCAAACAGCCACACCTCTACCGGCATCTCTACCGCTACTGCCACTACCATCTTAGTCAAAAATACGTATATCACGCTTCTGACCGCCGCCGTAGAAACCCGCTCTCCCATAAGTTTTAACTGCTTATCCAGCACCCTGCCCGCTGCCTGCTTAAATCCCTCACTGTCTGTCAGCAACAGTCTAAATTCGCCGGGGTTGGCAAAATAAATATCGCGCAGGAGAAGCAGTGACCCCATTTGATTACTCACAAACTTTTGCAGTCTGTTTAATAAAGGATGACTATTGGCCAGGTTAACCAGCCTCCAAGTTTCGTTTATATTTCCGCCGGCCAGTTGCAGCACATGATACGCCAACTGCTGGTCATCCGACTGCGAATAAGTTTTATCCACCGCCACAAATATCAATAGATCCAAATTCGCATCCTCTACTTTCACCTTCTGCTTGATAACTTGGAAAGCGAAGTAAGTAAATTTGCCAAAATCCCGATTCAGATTGAACATTTCCTCGATCTGCGCCGAAGCCACCCCCACCAGCCATTCTCTGGGCACAGTAAAATCAGACACATTAATATATCTTTCCCATGTTTGGGCCAGCCTGGCTTCGTCGACCTGTTCCAGCTCAGCCACAGATACATACCTAGCCCATTTCAGTTCTGTCAACAGCAACCTGGCCAATCCGGCCGGATCTTTTTCATACACCATTAACCTCTTTAAAATTCTTTCGATGGCCGCCCGCCGCACCAGGTGATCGGCCCGGTATTCCAAGGCATTCCTGGCTTTCTCATACACCCTCGCCAGCAGGCTCACCACGCTTCGATCGTCATCCCTGGCCCCGCCATCAACTTTACCCCCATAACTCAATTGCTGCAAAAAAATCTGCACTGCATTCTTCATAACCTCCGCATTCTACTATATACTGAATCAATGGATAGACCCATTGCCTATTTCTGCGCCGAATACGCTCTCGATCCCCGTCTCCCCATTTACGCCGGAGGTTTGGGTATCCTGGCTGGCGATTACCTGCGCGAAGCCTCGGATCAAAAATTTCCTTTGGTCGCAGTTGGACTTTTCTATAGTTTCAACAATTTGGCCCAGCTTGATCCGATACTGCAAATTGAAGTTCCTATTCAGGACAAAAAAATCAAAGCTCAAGTTTTTAAATACGCGGTCGGGTCAATCCCCGTTTACTTGCTGGATACCAACGTAGGTGAAAATGATCCGGTAGACCGGTTGATAACTCACAAACTCTATACAGCCGATAAAGAAACCCGTCTAAAACAGGAACTGATCCTAGGGATTGGGGGTTTAAGAACTTTGGCAGCGCTAAAAATTCACCCCCGCCTGTATCACCTTAATGAGGGGCATTCAGCTTTTCTGGCTCTGGAGCTTATTCGTCACGAGATAATGGAGCGGAAAATTGGTTTTGCAGAGGCCATTTCTATCACCCGGGAGCGGATTATTTTTACCAATCATACTTTGGCTGCCGCCGGCCGGGAAGTCTACAGTAACGATTTAGTCTGTCTGATGCTCATGGGTTTCGCTCAAGAGCTGGGCGTACCGGTGGCCGAGGTGGTAAAGCTGGGATTGGTTCAGGAGTCTTCGATGTTTTCTATGACCATGCTTTCTTTGCGCATGGCTGGAAGAGTTAACGCTGTCAGTAAGTTGCATGCCCAAAAAGCCGCCGGTATTTGGACTGACCACCCCATGATCCCAATTACCAATGGCATTCATATCTCTACTTGGGACAAAGTGGGAGATGACGTCGTAACCGGCCATAAAATACAAAAAGCCAAACTCCTGATAAATTTAGGCTGGGATCCCCAAACCTTGATCCTGGGATGGGCCCGCCGGTTTGTGGAATACAAACGCCCCCTGGCCATTTTAGAAAATCTGGAGCGGTTTATAAATATCGCCAAAAACTCACAGTATCCGCTTAAATTAGTGTTTTCCGGACAGCCGCACGAAAGTGACGCCAACGGCAGGGAACTAATACAAAAATTAGAAAGTCTCATCCGGGACAGAATAGGGGATTGTGTCGTATATCTCCCCAACTATAATCTGGAAATTGCCCAAACACTAGTTTCCGGCTGCGATGTCTGGCTCAATACTCCCATAGTTGGTTTTGAAGCTTGCGGTACCAGCGGCATGAAAGCCGCCCTCAACGGGGTTTTGCCTGCCACCACCCGGGACGGATGGGCAGATGAAGTAGATCTTTACAAAGTCGGTTGGACTTTGGATAGTGATCATTTAGGTCAAAATATCCTTGATGTTTTGGAGCATGATATTGTGCCCATGTATTACCAGAAACCTCAAGAATGGCAAAAGCTCATGCGCAATGCCAGGGATCTGGCCATCAACCAATTCAGCACCGCCCGGATGTTACGGGAATATCGGGAAAAGATGTATAATTAAACCATGAAAGTGTTGTTTGTTTGTGCTGAAGTAGCCCCTTTTTCTGCTGTCGGCGGTTTGGCGCAAGTCGCTTATTTCTTACCCAAAGCCCTGAAGGAGGCCGGTGTTGATATCCGGGTCTTTACTCCCAAATATGGGATTATAAGCAGTAATCTTTTACGGGTTGAAAATGTATTAGAGGGGCTAAAAGTTCCCACCGGTGAAGCGCAAAAAATAATCTGCAATGTCAAGGTTTTGAAGTCTCCCAAAAAAGAAGATCCCATTATTTATTTTCTGGAAAATATGGAATATTACGAACAGCGGGCTAATGTCTATAATTATTCGGACGACCATATCCGTTTCGGTTTGCTCAGCCGGGCCGCTCTCGAGTTTGTCCGGCAGGGAGATTTTGTGCCTGACATAATTCACGTCAACGACTGGCACACCGGATATTTGCCAAATTATCTGCAAACCGATTACAAAAATGATAAAAAATTGCAAGAGATAGCTACTGTTTTTTCGATTCATAATTTACACCAAGGCGTTTTTGATTTTGATCACGCTTCGGAAATGGATTATGACGACGGCAAAGGCCCCCTGGCCTCTTTTTTTAGCGAGAGATTTTTGAAACAAAATTCACTCAAAAGAGGGATCATCCACGCCCACCTGATAAATACTGTCTCGCAAACTTATTCCAGAGAGCTGCTAACCGAGGAATATGCGCCCCGATTGTATAAATTGTTCCGCGAATTGCGGGGCAAGTTTTATGGAGTCCTTAACGGCTTGGACTATCAAAATTTTGATCCCAAGAAAGATAAGATTATCAAGTCTAACTATTCTACAAACAATTTGTCCTCCCGCGAAGAGAATAAAGTAGATTTGCAAAAGGAATTCAATCTGGAGGTTTCCCAGCACACCCCTCTCTTGGCCATTGTGGGTAGATTAGACGATCAAAAAGGCTTGGATTTGGTTATGGAAACCATAGAATTTATTCTCGCGGAATGTAACGTCCAGCTGGTAGTCTGCGGTCCGGCCGATAATAAACACCGTGATTTCTTTTCGGATCTCGAGAAACAACATCCGGGTATAGTGGGAACGCATCTCATGTTTGACGCCACCTTGCCACGCAAAATATTTGCCGGAGCAGACATAATTCTTATGCCTAGTAAATATGAACCGGGGGGAATTGTCGCTCTTGAAGCTTTACGATATGGGTGTGTGCCCATTGTCCGGGCCACGGGGGGACTGGCCGATTCGGTAGTCGATTACGATCCGACTCTCAGTACCGGTACGGGGTTTTCTTTTAAGAACTATTCGGCCATGAGTTTTTTGGCCACTGTCATCCGGGCTTTGGAAACGTATAAGAATAAACCAGTCTGGAAAAAAATAATCAAACGGGCTATGGATCAGGATTTTTCCTGGGATAAATCAGCCAAAAAATATATTGATCTCTATAGACGATCCCAACTGATATGTATTGGGTAAATTTTCTCCATATCTATCAGCCTCCGACTCAAACGCAGGAAATTTTGCAAAAGGTGGCTGACGAATCTTATCGTAAAATTATCGCAGGATTGCTAAAAAATCCCCGGGGCAAACTTACTCTCAATATTAACGCCGTCCTGACCGAAATGCTGATCAAATACGGGTATGCGGATATTGTCGAAAATATCAAAAAATTATTAGAAAGAGGCCAAATAGAGCTCACCGCCTCGGCCAAGTTTCATCCCCTATTGCCAAAGCTGCCCAAAGAAGAGATCGTGAGACAGATACGTTTGAATGATGAAACCAATAGTAAATATTTCGGGCCGGCTTACCGGCCCCAAGGCTTTTTCCCTCCCGAAATGGGCTATAGTCCGGCCTTGGGAGACATCATTGCCGGTCTGGGCTATAAATGGATGATTCTGGACGAACTTGCCTGTCCCGATCTTCCCCTTGTCCCCGGCAAATTGTACAAAAATAAGCACGGACTATATTTCTTTTTTAGGGAGAGGGAGCCAAGTTTCAAAATTTTATCTGCCCAAATTGGCACGACTGAAAGTCTCGTCCGGGAATTTGATAACCGGCTCAAGAGGAATGAATATCTGCTGACCGCCATGGACGGCGAGACATTCGGCCATCACCGCCTGGGACTGGAACAATTATTGTTGGAAATATACCAATCTCCCCAATTACCGACACTGCGGGTTTCTGACCTATTTTCCCTATTTTCCGAAACTATTTCCCTGGAACCCCGCCCCTCCACCTGGGCTTTGATGCCCAAGGACATGGCTTTGAATCTTCCTTTTGCCAGATGGGACAATCCCGACAATCCCATTCATCAAAAACAATGGGCTTTGACCCGGATGGCCATAAAACTCGTCGCCCGCGAAGACGAGACCCGGCACCGCTTACTGGATATGGCCTTACATTCAGATCAATACTGGTGGGCGTCTGCCAAGCCTTGGTGGAGCCTGGAGATGATTGAACGCGGAGCCTATGAACTACTAACTGCCATTAGAGGTTTTCAGCACAGTACCGCGGCAGACAAGCAAAAAGCCAGGGACCTGTATATCGGAATAATTACCACGGGTTTTGAGTGGCAACGGACCGGAATGGTCGCCAATTTGTCTAAACGGGAAGACGAGGAGATGAAGGAACGGATGGACCAGAACCGTCCCTACATCAGTCCTGAAGAATATCAAAAAATGATTGAGGTCTTGAATAAGCAGATGTTGACAGCGGCCAACCAGCAAGAATATTCCCGGGCCGATCAATTTAGAAAAAGAATTGCAGAACTAACAACAGAAAAATCGGCTCTGGGTGGATGACGGGTGATGATCCCGCGACCTCTAGATCCACAATCTAGGGCTCTACCGTTGAGCTACATCCACCACGTAAGTTAATTTTACCATTGACAACTGCAAAACTTTAGATCATATTAAATACATGGCTAACAAAGAAACCCCCAAAGCCCAAGTCGTCAAAAAAGACAGTCATTCCAAATTGATTGGCGGAGCCGTCGTCGCCACTTTTGGCTTAATTATTATCCTGAACAATTTCGGGCTTCTCCCCTGGGGAATTTTAGACACCGTCTCCAAGCTCTGGCCCCTGATTTTGGTCTTCTGGGGCCTGAAAATGCTTCTCAAGTAAACTTCACCTTCCAAGTGCTAAAATTAACCCGTTGCGCTCGTAGCTCAACGGATTAGAGCACTAGTCTTCGGAACTAGGGATGAGGGTCCGATTCCCCCCGAGCGCACATTTCAATCCAAAGTCGACGTCGGTGTTTTTGCTTTTTCCTTTTCTATCTCCTTCTCTTTTTCTTTTTCGTTGCGGAGTGTTCGCTCGCGGTCATCTTGGGGAGTGGCTGAGACTGTAGAAGTGTTTTTTGCCGGTGTCGGTGTCGTATCATCGCAGCGCGTTCCGCGATGCCGGAAAAATATTTTCCCACGCGATCCTCCTGTATCATGGAACGGGGTAACGAAACTTGTGAATAAATAATGTTCTTGACAAGAAATTTTTTCCGGTCTAAACTGGAGCCAGGTAAGATTTTCGTGAATAAAACTGCACACTTATTAATTTTCCTGGGCTGTTTCTGGGTTTACTTGGTGGCAGGAGTTCCTCTCGCCCACGCCACGACAGTTTCACCGTCTTATTACGATTGGAGTTCGACACTTGAAGTCGGACAATCTAAAGTCTTAGGCCTAACCTCTTCGGCCCAGGAATCACCCCCATCAGAATATCTGCGGTTTAATCGCTATGTGTTTGGGGGTGATCTAACACCAACTAATCCTTTCTATTTTATTAAACCCTTACAGGAAAACATTCAACTAACTTTTACCTTTGATCAAAAGGCTAAAGATGAATTGAGAATCCAGATTGCCGGTGAGCGTTTGGAGGAGATACAAAAATTAGCCACCTCTAACAACACTCGGGCCATAACATCTGCGGCTAACGCTTATCGTAAGGCAATGATAGTTTTTTCCGACGATATTGCGTCGCAGGGAAAGCAAAATACCAATGTCGAAGGTTTGTTAAGCCAAGTGGAAGAAGAGACTGCCAAACACAATGTTATTTTACAACAAGTTCGAGTTCAGGTTCCTGACCAAGCGGAGGACGCCATAGATGGCGCCCTAGAGGCGAGCTGGAAGGGTACGGACATTGTCGCTGATCTGAAAGACCGTCCGGCAGTTCCTCCAGATCTCGTTTCTCGTCTACAATCTCTTGAATCACAGGGTTTACTTACTTCAGAGGAGGTCAACAAGCTGGTTAGTGTTAAATCTAGAGTAGAGGCTAGGGAAGAGATCGGGAGGTATGTCAACGAAGGGGTTGTGTCAGAATCAGACCTTTTTCGTTTAAACGAAACAGCCAAAAGCTTTTACCCTGAAGAGTTTTATAAGATTAATGAAACCCTGAAATTTCAGGAGATGCAAAAACTTGAAGACCAAAAACCTGATGACGCCACCTTAAATAAAATTCAGTCTTTTGCCAAGACCTACAAACCGGGGGATCAAGTCCCTGCGGAATTAAGGAAATATTGGGTCCCAGTCATTCGGTTAGAGGAAATACAGAACACTCTTCGACCAGACCTGATTGATGCCAGTTTATTTAAACAGAATGATCGGGAATCAAAAAGATTCAACGAAGTCGTTGAGAGATTTAAGCCTCGGCCTGAAGATATTGCTCTTGTCAAAAATTTTATTGCGAAAAATAACGCCGACGTGAACAATTTGCCTCCTGAATATCAAAGAATGTATAACCTGGGTCAGAGATATGGGGCTCAGTGTGGAGCTGGTTTTAATTGGGTTCTCGAGTCCCAAAGCCCGGCCGGAGGATACTGCGCCCCCAATGGCTCAGATGTCTCTGGCGGGCCAAAATATGATGATTTTACAAAAGGTAAATCTTGTAAAGGTAATATGGTCAATGCCAAAAGTTCTGGGGGAGCTTGTAGTTCTTATCCGTCAGATTGCATACCTCCCGATTGGAGTAAAACTGATACTTGTGTGGCAACGCCAGTAACAACGGAAACAAAAAATAGAGTTACCTGTCCTTCGAACGCTCATTTTGTCTCGGTTCCATATGATCCAAATGGGGGTTACTGTATACCCAATTATACGCAGGCTGGTTTGGGCCAGAATACTTATAATAATCCTTATTCATTATCTCCATTGACCACTACTCCGGGTGGTCCATATTATACAAACAGCGGCCGGTGCGGCCCTAATTCTAATTGGGTACCCGAACCAATTAATCCACAAGGGGGGTACTGTGCATCAGTTCCCGGAACCAATTCCGGCCCCAGTAGTTCCAGTAGCCCCAGTAGAGAATCCCAAGAGGCGGCGTGTCGATCCGGTGGAGGAACTTGTGTCAGTTGGGTCAACGGAGCCTGTGGTTGTGAAAGGGGGTCGAATACTGGGGGCACTGGTTCTTATGGATCTCCCAGCCGGGAATCCCAGGAAGCGGCTTGCCGGGCGGGTGGTGGAACTTGTGTCAGCTGGAACAATGAAGCCTGTGGTTGTGAAAGGGCGTCAAACACTGGAAGCAACCCTCCTGCTGGTTATGGTTCGTGTTCTTCAGGACAATATTGGAATGGTAGCAGCTGTCAAAGTGCCAATGAACCACCTCCCCCGCCTCCATCATCAACGTCTCAACCAGCGCCAACTCAAGAACCTAATCCCGCGCCGGTTGCGCCCCAATAAATGGGCTTTTTGAAGCTCGCTTCCCGCAACAACCCCCCTTATGAACTGGTAACCGTAGTTGGCTCGGACCACTTTCCATTATGGCTTTTCGAAAATCTTTTCCGTCTGATAACTCCAACTTCCAGGCTAAAACAATTTTAATGAAATTTATGGCTCGAACTCGGGGAAAGGTTGATTTTTTGGCTAAAAACGAAAAAACCGGACGTTTGTCCGGTTTGGAGCGGGTGAGGAGAATCGGACTCCCGTACCGAGTTTGGAAAACTCGTATTCTACCATTGAATTACACCCGCACTGTGGTCGCAACGAATCTCCGAGGGCTAAAGCCCTTGGTTTCATCCTGTCGTTATCGTTGCTTTTTATTATACTTCGTTCAAGCTAACTTTTCTCCTCCACGATTTCTCCTTCTACAATCTTACTCATACTTGCCCTGAGCGGAGTCGAAGGGTCAAAACCAGATGAGTGAGTTTTTCTTTTGGGCACATGTTGATTTCTTGCGACTTTCCTTAATAGATAGAAAAGCGCCAGCGGCGCTATAGATACCAGTATCTTTCTGATTAGGGCAAATGCGATCATTATGGTCGTAGTTTATTCAGAATTTCTCCCAGTTTTTTAATTTCTTCTCCATATCTGCCCCAGTCGCCGTCTCTTTGGGCGCGGATGGCGGCGTCATACGCCTCGCCGGCCTGCTGGGTGAGATTCTCCGTAGGCACTATTACACTTGCCGGTTTGGCTCGTTCGCCGGTACCGGCGCCAAAGAGTCTGGCGAGCCCTGCCTCCAATGTCTCCTCCATCGCAATTTTATTTTCGTAGGCGACAATGACCCGTTTGAGTTCGGGGATTTTACCGATATCTGCCTTAAGGTAGAGAGGTCGAACATAAAGAAGCGATTCTTCAATGGGGATAGCCAGAAGGGATCCCTGAATGACGGCAGAACCGCGCTGATCCCATAAAGAAATCTGCCGACTAACTTCCGCGTCCTGGTTTATCCGGCCGATGACCTGTTTAGGACCGAACACCAATTTATCCTTGGGAAAGCGGTAGACGACCAGTTTGCCGTACTGCTGCCCGTCATTTCTGGCTACCATCCAGGCGGAAAGATTATCTTTGGCCCGCGGAGTAAACGGCAACATCAGAATATATTCCTCTTTCTTCTCACCCGGAAGCTTCATAATCATGTGACGGGGCGTCATAACGGGCACCCTACCCTCAGCCTGTTGTTCTCCCTCTACCGCAATGGCTGGTATTTCCCAGAGGTCTTCTTTGTTGTAAAAGATTTGCGGATCATCCATATGGTACGTGGCGTAAACCGCTGTCTGCAAGGTGAAAATGTCTTCTGGATAGCGCAAATGAGGAACAAGGCTTTTGGGCAGGTCGGAAAGAGGGCGGAAGGTCTTTGGGAAAATTTTCGCGTAGGTTTTGATAATCGAATCGTCCGGATCGGCCTGATAAAACGTCGTTGCTCCGTCATACGCATCCACCACTACCTTGACCGAATTTCTGATGTAGTTAACCTTGCCGCCATTTAGTGGTAATGGCTGAGAATACGGATATTTGTCGGTTGAAGTGTATGCGTCAACGATCCAATAGAGCTTGCCCTCAGCGACGACTACATATGGATCCCGGTCGTATGTTAAAAACGGCGCGACTTTTGCCACTCTCTCTTTTACATTTCTGTTATAGAGAATGCGACTTTCGCCCGTTATATCACCAGATAAAAACATTTTGAGCGAGGCAAAACGAAACGCGTAGAGGAATCTACGCACCAGGGAGTTGAGCTCCACTCCGCCTTTCCCTGCATATGTGGTATATACATTTTCTTCACCTTTGGGAAAATCGAATTCTTTCGATTTGGTTTTGGTAATGACATAATCGTTAAGAATCTCTCCGTAGTAAATTTCCGGCCTGGTCACGGCAAGCTCTTTCACTTCCGATTTGGGGGGTAAATCTTTGACAAAAAGGACCGGCAGGCCTTCCGGAGTCACTTGATTTACCGGTCCGGCGGCAAGTCCAAAGCCGTGGGTAAATGTCAATCGCTCGTTGATCCAGGCTTTATTCGGGAGACTCTCGGAAGCCAGCTCTCTGGGTGAAAGCATAATTTGGCGTACTTCTCCGTCTATGATGTAGCGGTCATTATCCACGTTTGCAAACTCGTAGTAGGTCCTAATCTCTTGGATCTGCGAAAACGTGGAGAGAAGCGGCGCTCTGTCCCACAGCCGAACATTTTTTATAGTCAGATTATTGGCGGCAATGTCAGATGCAGTTATAGGTTTATCCGCGGCGATTTCCCGTTCTTCGATTTTATCCAATCCATATGCCTTACGCGTAGCTTCTATATTATGCTTAATAAACGGCGTCTCTTTGGTAAGTTCATTGGGAGCAACCACTAATTTTTGAAAGACGCTTGGGACAACGCCTGAAACAAGGCTCACAACAACAGTGAGGGAGATGGTACCCACGAGCGGTGAAATGTTTCCACTGACTCCATAAAACAAGGCCAGAATTGCTGCCAGCCCATAGGCAAAAATTGAAATTTTTACAATAGGGATCATGACATTTGCATCGGTAAATGCCGCGCCGAATACCGGCCCGCTCTGGGTTATGAGGAGATTGTAGAGCGAAAAATACGTGCCGATTGCCACAGTTATCAGAAAAAGAGAGAGGAGAATTCCAATGTGGAGTCTCGCCTTTGGGTCGGTGCCGGAGTGCTTCACTGACTTGATGAAATTGAATTTGCCCAAAAGATCAGCCAGATTCAGACTGCCCCGCAAGATATAGACAACGACACAACCGATGAGTGATAGGAGGATAAGAATTCTCGCCAGGCCTAAACCCAGAGAGTAGACTGGAAGGGAAAACACGTAAAATGCTATATCACGGCCAAACAACGGATCGGTTTGACCAAATGGGGTGGCGGATAAGAATTTCAAAACGTCCTGCCAACTGGCAGCCGCGATAAGGCCGATAAAAAAGGATACGGTCAAACACACCCCAATACCAAGTTTTTTAACTATCCGGTCATTCAGGCTTATGGATTGGCCAATAAGAACTTCGGGAATAGCCAACATCCAAGGAATTTTTGAACGTATTGCGACCAGAAAGTTCGTCAGAAGAAACGCGGCCGCAAACAGACCCGTCGTGAGACCAAGAACGATTTTCGCACTCAGTGATTTAGTAAAAATTTCAGTAAAGCCAACTTCAGAAAACCACCACCAATCCGTAACGAGAGCAACGATGCTGGAGAAAAAAACGAAAAACGCAATTACTATTCCTAAAAATGCCCAAGTCATATATACAAATACCAAAAAACCGACCCCTGTCTTGGCCGATTATAATTAGTAACGGTTCCCAGCTTTAAGACGCATATCTGACCATAACTTTTATACCACAATGTAATGTAAAAAGCAAAACCTTTAGTCAAAACCAGTATACTGGAGAGATTAAGGTCCTTTTTTGTTTATCCATATGAAAGAAAACGCTGGATTGTCAGATAAACAGGCGCAAAAACTTCTGGAACAATTCGGACACAATGAAATTGTAGGCCGCCCCGGGCAAACGCCTTTTCAAATTTTCCTTACCCAATTTACGAGCCTGCTTGTAATTTTGTTGATTATTGCCTCTGTCGCTTCGTTGTTTTTAGGGGATCTTTTGGATGGAATTTTTATTCTTCTTATCGTCATTCTTAATGGAATCTTAGGCTTCGTTCAAGAATATAAAGCCGAGAAAACGATTCGCGCGTTAAAGCAAATGACCGTTGCCACGGTACGGGTCATACGGGGCGGGGTAGAACAAAAAATAGACAGCCAGCTTTTGGTTCCCGGTGACGTCATTATTTTGGAAGAAGGCGATAAAATTCCTGCCGATGGCGATATTTTGGAAAGTTTACACCTGGAAGCGAATGAAGCATCTCTTACTGGAGAGTCCATGCCAGTGGAAAAGAACATTCATGATGAAGAGAAGAAACACGTATTTTTGGGAACGATTGTCGCTAAGGGCAGGGCCAGGGTTGTAGTTACAGCTACTGGCATGCAGACGCGTTTTGGCCAGATTGCCGCATCGCTTTCAGAGATCAAGGAAGAGGAAACACCGTTGCAGAAAAAATTGGATGCTTTGGGCAAGCAGTTGGGAATTTTGGCACTTGGCGCCAGCGGCACTGTATTTATTATCGGTTTCTTGGCTAAACATCCATTGATTGAGATGATGTTAACCAGCATCAGCTTGGCGGTAGCCGCTGTTCCGGAGGGGTTGCCGGCAGTCATCACCATTACCCTGGCTGTTGGCATGCAGCGTATGGCCAGGGAAAAAGCGATACTGCGCAAGCTGTCATCGATTGAAGCGCTGGGGAGCGCCACAGTTATAGCCACAGACAAGACCGGCACGCTGACCAAGAATGAAATGCGGGTAACCAAAGTATGGGGGGACACGGACAAGATTTTGACCGCTGGAGTTATCTGTAATTCATACGACGTTTTGGGAGACACCACCGAGGGGACACTTCTTTTACTAGCTGCCCAAAAGGGGTTGTTGGCAGAACAAGTGAAAAAGGACGGATCTCTTTTGGAGGAGTTTGCCTTTGATCCTACACTGAAGATGATGACCGTGGTGTGGGAAAGCAACCAGCAAAAGACTATCTACACCAAAGGCGCCCCGGAATCTGTTTTAAAAAGTTGTGCCTTGGATGAGCAGTCGCGACAGAATATTGAAAATGAATTCCGTGAATATGCCAAAGAAGGTTTGCGGGTTATTGCGCTGGCATATAAAAACGTAACACGCACACCAAAAACCCGCCAGGAAGCGGAACAAGATCTGATATTTATCGGGTTTGTGGGCATTGCCGATCCGCCCAGGGAAGAAGTGAAAGATGCCATTGCAATAGCCGAAGCCGCGGGCATCAGAACAATTATGATTACCGGCGATAATGAACTGACAGCCAATGCTATTGGTACAAAAATCGGCCTGATCCAAAAAAATGAGGAGATTATTACCGGTAGTCAGTTTGCAAAGCTTACGGATGTTGAAGCTCTCGGACGACTCAATTCAATCCGCATTTTTGCCCGGACTACTCCAGACCAAAAGCTGCGCATCGTGCAGCTTTTGCAAAAGATGGGTCATATCGTGGCTGTGACCGGCGACGGCGTGAATGACGCCCTGGCCCTCAAACAGGCAAATGTTGGCGTGGCTATGGGGATCACGGGAACAGATGTGGCCAAGGAAGCCGCCGATATGATCATTACCGACGATAATTATGCGACACTGGTAACCGCAGTTGAAGAAGGTCGGACGATTTTTGACAATATCAAATCAGCTGTAAAATATTTGGTCGGCTGCAATGTGGGAGAAGTTATCGCGGTGGTTGTGGGTATGCTTTTGGGTTGGCCTCTTATTTTAACCCCTCTACAGCTTTTGTATATCAACCTTGTCACTGATGGGTTGCCGGCAATCGCTCTGGCGGTAACTCCAAAACATGACGGTATTATGAAGAGAAAACCGCGAGCCACTAAAAGTATTTTTAGTTCGCTTGATGGTGTGTGGTTTTTGGAAGTCAGTGTCTTGACAGCCGTTACAACACTCGTTGCTTTTGGGGTTGGACAACAAAGCGGTAATCTGGAACTAGCTCGGGCAATGGCCTTTACCACTATCATACTCGTCCAACATTTCATTTTACTCGATGTTTGGACACGAGATAGCTCTATTTTGAAGAAGAACATCTTTGCCGATAAAATTTTTCTTCTTGCATTTTTCGGCCCGCTTATTTTACAGCCGCTGCTTATTTATATTCCCCCGCTTTCAGGCATTTTTAAGATCACCCAAGTGTCGCTTATACAATTGGCGCTCGTCATCGCCCTTTCGGCAGTACTCCTGGTATCATCAGAAATCCGCAAGCGAGCGCTTCCTATGGCTTAAACTGGAGCTGGATACCGTACTGGGCTCGAACCTATCAAAGTATATCACACCAGACCTCGGTATTCAGCCGCATAAGCAATTATATCCGCAATCTTTTCCCAAATACAACTCTGTTGTTTATTCTTCCCGTAAGATGTACAATTGTGCATAATAGAGATATTAAGGAACTATGCCAAGCGATGAGGAAAAATTACCGGAACTTTTGACCCTTAGGCGCTGGGACAAAAGCGGCAAGTTTAAAGCTCTCCGCGTAGGCACAAGACGAGGTGTGGGTGAAAGACGCTATCGCCGAGACGAGATTATTAAGCTAATAACAAAGTAAATTTATGTATACGCCGAATAAATCAATTATTGATAATGACAAAATTAAGCTCTTTACAGAGTTAAAGAACATTCTTAATGACCAACCAAGCCAATTTGATGTAGCCACAGGCTATTTTAACGTTGGGGGCTTCGAGTTAGTCGCCCAAGAAATACAAAGTGTCAAAAAGTTTAGATTACTGCTTGGCCGTTCTCCGGATGTTGATGATAAGGTAATACCGGATTTATTTGATCCAGAAGCTTTTTACAAAACTAACCTCAAAGAAGATTTAGAAAACGAGGAATTTACTTCCAAAAAATCACAGGTAACCAAAGCGTTAATCACTTTCCTTGAAAAGCAAGGTGTTGAAGTTAAACTACTGGAAAAGCCCTTTCTCCATGGCAAGGCTTATATTTTTAATGATCTTGCTATCATTGGCTCTAGCAACTTTACTTATTCGGGACTTGCCGGTAATACAGAGCTAAACGCGGTTCTCATTGATCCCCACCCTGTTTATTTAAAGAAAGAGTGGTTTGATAAGTTTTGGGAACAAGCCCGCGATTTTAAACAGGAGCTTATTGAAATTCTAAAAAGCTCAAAGTTGGGTACAAGGGAATACTCGCCTTACGAAGTCTATATCAAAGCGCTCTATGAACTTCAGAAGAAGGAGTTAGTACCTACAGAAACTCCCAAAAATGAGCATTTGCCCGAAAGTGTAGTGGATTTAGCTACGTTCCAAGAAGATGCAGTTAATAGAGTTAACTCATCGCTCACGAACTATAACGGCGTTCTGGTTGCTGATTCAGTCGGCCTTGGTAAAACATGGATTGCAAAAAAAGTCATTGAGGACTTTGGCTTTTATAGAAGGCGTAAGTTTTTGGTTATATGTCCTGCTCAACTTCACCGAATGTGGCAGGCGGAGCTTAAAGACGTTAGCGTTTCTGAAAATATCATCCATCAAGAATATTTAGGCGGAGAAGGTTTAGATTTTAACGACCTTGAGAAACGCCATCAAATAAAGCTCTCCGATATCTCACTCATTGTTATTGATGAGTCTCACAACTTCAGAAATCCTATATCTAACCGCTATGAAAATCTTTTTTCGCTCATAGAAAAAATCCGCTCGTTCGGTAAAAGTCCAAAAGTAATTTTAATGACGGCAACGCCTATGAACAATACAATTTATGATCTTTATCACCAGTTGATGTTGATAGGTCAGAATAATGAGAGGATATTTATCAAACAAGGAATATTTAATCTTAAGAAGGAATTTGATAAAGCTTTCAGAAAAAATACAAGTAATATAAATGACGTCTTACAATCAATCTCTATTCGCAGAACACGCCAATATATTAGAGAAAACTATCCCGATGCTAAATTTAAAACTGAGTCTGGTGAATACCAAAAAATCGTCTTTCCAGAAAGAAAACTAGAAGCAGTTCATTATTCTCTTGATAAAGCCTACGATGGACTTTATGCCGAGATTTCGCGCAAGATAGAAGCCGATTTAACCCTTGCTTACTACAAACTCTCCGAGTACAAAGTATCCGAGAAAAAAGATTTAGTGGAAGTCCACAGAGGCCAAGCGCTAGCCGGTATCTTTCAAACAGTTCTTTTAAAAAGATTGGAAAGTTCAGTCGAGGCATTTCGTAAAAGCGTTAAAAGCCACAAAGAGTTTTTGGGTGAATTTAAAAATGTTGTCCAAAAAGGGAAAATCTTACGCAAAAAGTTCTTTCTAAAATATATAAACAGCTTGGATGAGTCAATCGAGGATGTAGACGGCTTGGGAGACTTTGGTAACAGCTTGGAAGATATAGACCTTAAAGACTACGACAAAGAAAAGATGTTTGCTGATATTGACCAAGATATTAAGGTTTTTTCAACTATTTATGAAGATATAAAAAATATAGACGAGAGCCAAGACGCAAAACTTATTAAATTTAAGGAACATTTACTCAAAAATCTCAAGAACGAAAAAGCCGTTATCTTTTCTTACTACTCCGACACTGTTAAGTATATCGCCCAAGCGTTAGATAAAGATGAGGATTTTAAGAAAAAGTATGGCAAGAAAATAGCGTTCGTTACTGGTGGCAATTCATCAAGCGAGCGCCAGAATATTATTGAAGATTTCTTAAACGGCAAAACAAATGTTGTTATTTCAACCGATATTCTCTCCGAAGGTCAAAATCTGCAACAAGCAAAAACAGTTACTAATTACGATTTGCACTGGAATCCGGTGAGAATGATTCAAAGAGCGGGAAGAATTGATCGTATTGGTACCCCTTTCAAAGAAATTATTATTTATAACTTTTACCCAGAAGATGAGTTGGAATCGCTCCTTGACTTAGTAGAAACCTTACAGAAAAAAATTATGATGATTAACGATACCATTGGTCTTGACGCCTCTGTTTTAGGTGAGCAAATAAACCCTAAAGTTTTTGGTATTATCCGAGACTTAAAGAGCGAGGAAGAAGAAACGAAAGATAAGACAATGGAACTTTTGGAAGCCGAACAATTCGGAGGCGGAGAACTTTTCTTCCAGCCCTTGAAAAACTTTGGGTTAGATAAACTCCCCGCGTTTGCAGATGGTTTGCCTCATGGAATACAAAGCGGACTAAAGAAGGGTTATAGAGGCATTTTCTTTTATTTCCAGTATGCAGAGGAGTATCACTTCTGGTACCTGTACGATTTAATTGACAAAGAGTTTAAG
>Ga0075812_116_pt1 | contig 14279 bp, 16 predicted proteins | sample RifGroC2_FD_68272 | JGI IMG/M metagenome (GOLD analysis project Ga0075812, IMG submission 68272) | Microgenomates (Amesbacteria) bacterium GW2011_GWC2_45_19
ATCAAAGTTATTCTTCCGAAGACATTTGACTATTAGCTTTGGTCTTACTCTCATGACAACAGTTTATATCTGTTGTCGCATATGTGTTGTCAGATTACGTAGTACTTGACAAGGTGATATAATAACAACGGTAGACAAAGGCTTTAAGCTTGGCGCACTCAACACCGAATAACGGTTTGAAGAAAGTGGAGATGTCTACCTTTCTCGTTTGGCTCCTGCGACACCTCCATAATATTTACACTATATCAGTTAGAAACTCCAGAATACCTGCGAATTACCCCCACGCATTTACCTTGAATACGGACTTTGGTGGTAAAAATAGGGGACATGGCGGAGTTGGCCGGTTCCAGACGGATGCGGGTAGTTTCCTTGAAATAGCGTTTCAAGGTGGCAAAGCCATTATCTAAAAGGGCCACCACTACTTCGCCGTTTTTCGCCTCTTCAGTTTGTTCAATGACCACGAAGTCCCGGTCCAATATCCCCGCCTCGATCATCGAGTCGCCTTTGACCTGCAGTACAAAAGCTCTCTTTTTAGGTGAAACCATGGTTGGGGGAATTCCTAATACGGCATTGGGGTCGGTGTACGGCTCAATGGGGGCTCCGGCCGCGATAAATCCTAACACCGGTAATTCTACACAAGCCGGAGTTTGTGATCTGTGGGCCATGTCTTTGTCCGTAATTTCAATCGACCGCACCGTTCCTTCCCGGCGTTTAATCACTCCCTTTTTCTCCATCGTCTCCAGATGTTCATGCACCGTGGCCAAACTGGACACTCCCAGGGCTTGGGCAATTTCCGCTAAAGTCGGCGCATAGCCGTTTCTTTGGATATACTGGGAGATGAAATCCAAAATCTGTCTTTGCCTCTTGTACAATACTATTGGCATAATTATACTATAATCCGAATATTTCCCAAATGTCAATACCCAAACCCCACTCGAACCACCGGACTATTTCTTTCCACCCAATCCCGCAGAGGTCCGAAGTAGCTATCTTTCCACAACTTGTTAATTTTATCCCTATCATTATCCGGCACGTCTTCGTGCAGCAGGTCGATATAAGTTCTTTGATTTTCATAAGTCAAAGAAATTTGTACCCGCGACGGCTTAGTTTGCTTTCCCATCCAGCAGAATTGCACCCAGGTTTTCTTGGGTTTTATCTCCAGGTTTTTGAAGCGCGCCATTTCCCGGAAAAGTTTAGTCGGTCCGGCCGGATCCATCATCGCCTCCCATACTTTTCCCACTGTCCCATGAATAATATAGCTCTGTCGGATGACACTCACTGTCGTTATAATAACACAAAATGCGTAAAATTTTGCTGGTATTTCTGGGTGTCTATTGGTACTTGTTTCCGGCATTGGCCTCGGCTTCCGGAGAGTTTTTCGTCAAACAAAACGTCGATTATAAATTCGACTCCTTAGGCCGCTCCACCGTCACCCTTCACATTTCCTTGACCAACAAGACCGCCAATTATTATGCCTCCAGATACGAATTAGAACTAGTAGGGGAGAACCCGCAAAATGTTTCCGGGACACTTCCCGTTACTACCGAACCCCGGAGTCCGGATTCAACTTTAGTCACTGTCACCATTGACAAACCGGCCATCGGCAAAGACAAAGTAACCGAGTTTTGGCTCAAATATCAAGGCCGACCGGCCGTCCGCAACGGCCAAGTTTGGGAAATAAGCCTGCCCAAACTAGCCAACCCCGCGGCTGTTGATGAATATACCCTGAATTTAATTATCCCGCCCGCTTTCGGCCAGCCGATTTACCTATCTCCCCCTCCCGCATCATCCGAAGGGAACATTTATGTTTTCGGTAAAAACGAACTCTCCCAAATCGGTGTCGCCGCCGCCTTTGGTAATTTCCAAACTTTTTCCTTTAAACTCAAATACAAAACCGCACAGCCGTCTCAAATCGCATTACCCAGCGATACCGCTTACCAAAGGATTTTCTTTGACTCGATCTCACCTCCGCCCGATTCTGTGACTGCGGATGCAAACGGCAACTGGCTGGCCAGCTTCCAGCCCGGTGAAATCGTCGTCACCGGTCAAGCTCACGTACTTACCCCATCTGTCTCTCCCGGCTCATGGGCCCAATCCTGGAGTTCAGGCCTCACACCCACTCCAGAAGTTCAGGTTAGCTACGCCTCATACAAAGAATACCCTGTCCGGCCCGCCATTTTCAAATGGCAACCCCCATTATTCATTCTGCCTTTTATTCCGGCCACTTTCCGTTTGCAAATTACTAACCCCAACTCTCAAGCTATCTACGCCAACCCCGTAACTTTACCTCCTTATGGATCAAAGATCCTGACAGCCCGGTACACTCTTACCCGCCCTTTTGATTTTAGTCCCAAATCTATAACCCTCATAAATATGACGTATAATATCCCCACAACTTTATTTCTTCCCTGGCAAATCAGCTTGGCTGTCCTTATCTCACTTACCCTTATCACCGGGAGTCTATATCTGCAAATCAAACGCTTTTCCCGTCGCTTGCATCACAAACATTGAAGTGCAATAATCAAACTATGAAAAAGATGGTATTGACCCAACTTCCGAGACGAATAGAAGTCCATGTTAAGCGGGGACAGTCCGGCGTTTATATTGCTGAACTGCCTGAGTTAAATATTTTTACTGAATGTGATTCGCTAGAAGACATAGATCCCCACGTAAACGATTTAATTTTTACCCACTTTGATATTCCAAAACGGCTACAAAACAAAATTTGGTACCGACCTGAGAAAACGGTGACCCCAAGAATTAATCAGTCTGATCCCTATCACTTTACCGCCCTCACATCTCCGGAAACTTTTAACTATTTCTTTCAATGAAATCGTCATTTGGAAGTAAAGAGCTGGAGAAGTGTCTAATTAAACTAAGCTTCACGCCCCAAAGGCGGGTCGGGTCAAGTCATCTCAAATATAAAATCACTAACAAGAAAATTCCACTAGGAACTAGACCGTTTATCATTGTCATTGAAGGGAGAAAAGTCTACGACCCTCACACCGCAAGCAGCTACGTCCGTCAAATCAAAAATCTGGGTTTTACAGAAGAAGAAATCTTGAAAAACCTGTAAGTATAGTGAATAATAGAACCAATGTTGCGTCTGCTGCTGCGTTCCGTCGCCATCAATCTGGCCAGCGTTTATCTGGCCGCCCAAATCCTGTCCGGAGTCATTACTTACGTCGGCGGCTACCAAACCCTCCTTCTGGCCTCACTGGCCATCGCCCTGGTTAATCTTTTTGTCCGTCCGGTCATCAATTTACTTCTGTTACCCATTCATCTGGTCACTTTAGGTATTTTCCGCTGGATAGCCAACCTGGTGACTCTTTATTTAGTTACCCTCATGGTTCCCAATTTGCAAATTCACGCCTTCACCTTTCCCGGATTAGACCTCAAATATGTTATCATTCCCTCCATGTATTTCACCGCCTTCGGCGCTTTCGTCGTCGCCACTATCACCCTGACTTTCACTTTTCACCTTATTTATTGGCTGCTTCAGGATTAATGAAAACCTGGCTGATACTGGCTCAAATTATTACCGGTATCGTTCTCATTAGTTTAGTTCTCTTGCAGGCCAAGGGCACCGGCCTGGGCCGGGCTTTCGGTTCCATCGCTTACCACTCCAAAAGGGGAGTGGAAAAAATGGTTTTCCGCTCGACAATTCTCATAGCCGTCATATTCGTCGCCCTATCCATACTCAATGTCCTCACCTTTTAAACAGCTGCGTTTCGGGTTGCGTTTGCTGGTAGCCTACTTTCGTAAATACTACCTGGCCACCTCGCTCGGCGTGGTCTTGGGGGCGGTGGTTCTTGTCCTCTCGCCCCGTCTTCTGCCTTACCTGCCGCGCTACCGCTCCACCCAAATTATCGCCATCGTCGGCCGCTACACTCCCAGCGAAATTCCCTATAGCCTCCAGCAAAAAATCAGCCTCGGCCTAACCACCATTTCCCCTTCCGGCCAGCCGGTGGCCGGCCTGGCCACTTCCTGGAAAGCGGACGCCACCGGCCAAAGCTACACTTTCACTCTGGCCGAGGGATTACGTTGGCAAAACGGCTCTGCCGTCAAAAGCCGGGATATCAATTACCGTTTCAAAGATACTGATTTTGTCTATCCCTCCGACACGCAAATTGTAGTCAATCTTAAAGAACCTTACTCTCCGCTGCCCGTTGTTTTGTCCCGTCCGGCCTTCAAAACCGGCCTGCTGGGAGCCGGATCATATAAAGTTTCCCGTCTCAAAAAAACCGGTCAAACTATCGACTCCCTGACTCTGGTTCCCCCGGACAGCCCGTCCCGCCTGCCCCGCCTGCGCTACTACTTCTACCCGTCTGAACAGCAGGCCCGCCTGGCATTTAAATTAGGCACCGTCAATTATCTGGAAGATATTCAGGACCCGGCCGATCTGGCCGAATGGCCCTCGATCCGCATTTCCACCACTGTCCAAAAGGACCGCTATGTTGGTATCTTTTTCAACACCCAGCAATTTGAGAAAAGCCTGCGCCAGGCTCTGGCTTACGCCATCGACAAATCCCGCTGGTCCAACCGGGCCTACAGCCCCCTGGCCCCTACCTCCTGGGCTTACAACCCCGACGTCAAACCCTACGACCTGGATCTGGCCCGGGCCAAACAACTGCTGGCCAAAGTTGGCAAAAAACCGGACAAAATAATTCTCACCACCTTATCCGTCTACTTACCGACGGCTGAGGCGGTCAGAGCCGACTGGCAGGCTCTAGGGGTGCCCACCGAGATCCAGGTTGTCCCCGAGCTCCCCTCCGACTTTACCGCTCTCATCATCGGTCAAAAAATCCCCACCGACCCCGACCAATATTCTCTCTGGCACTCCACCCAGGAGACCAACATTTCCCGCTTCAATCATCCCCGGGCGGACAAATTGCTGGAGGACGGGCGCAAAACTCTTGACCCCCAGGCCCGCAAAGATATCTATTTTGAGTTTCAGAAATTCATCAGTGAAGAACTGCCCGTCATCTTCCTCTACCACCCTACCACTTACTTCATCTCCCGCCTTTAAAAGGCCACGCCTTTCAAATCTAATTTGCGCTTGACAAACCTATGTGAGATTCAATCACATCCACCCGTTTCTCCAACTTCCACCGGTCCCGATCCAAAACTCCCACCGCAAACTCCAAATCCTTCCTAATTTTTTTCAAATCTTTTTTAATCGGTTTCAGCCCCTTCTGCAAAATACCTGTAACTATGGATGGCACTTGAGATTGAATAGCTTTGGCCATCATTCCCGGCACTTGAGATTGAATAGCTTTGGCCATCATTCCCGGCACTTGAGATTGAATAGCTTTGGCCCCCGGCACTTGAGATTGAATAGCCCCATTCACCTCTTCTTTCACCACACCTCTGATTTGGCTCAAGTCAGTCTGGGTTAACATACTCCAACTGTAGTTTTTCCTGCAACAAAAGTCAATCTCATTTGCTGTATCAAAAGATATCAAAAAGGCCACGCCTTTCAAGGCTATTTTTTTGTGCGCGATTTGGTAGCTTCACTGCCCTTAAGAAATTATTTACCTCTTAATCTTAATGCTTTTCTAGTTGCAGCTGCTGACACTGATTCTGTAAGATTGTCTCCCCAAATTGTCCTACGAAGCAGTCCGTAAAAATTCATAAGATTGGGAAATTCATCGCCCAATTGTAATGCCAACTGCTCCCCATCAACTCCCGAACTAGCGAGCGCAACTGTACGATCGTAAAAAGTTTTTGCCCTGGCAAGAACTTCTCCCGGAGACGCGGATAAAGCTCGCTCTTCTTCTTCTGCATATTGAAGAGACCTCTGCGAGGATTCTTCTCGAATCCCTTCGTTATAATCGCTGAGGACCCTCTCTCTATACCACTGAGCGTTTTTCCCCGCTTGAAAATGCAAACCGAAGGGATTTTTAATGCCCTCATTGAATATATTCGCAAGAATGTGAGCACACCAGTGAGGGCATTTGAGTTTTGTTCTTTAAAATTTTTGCGTCCTTCGGCTATCGCTTAGGATTCAATATGTTTAGCTGAAATACTCTTTTAATATTAGCTTTAAGGTAGTTTTGCCTTTGGTTGTTTTAAAATAACCCTCCCTTCTTTTGGCATCTTTAATATTTTTATAGGCTTCATAATGAATTAGCTCAAAAGGTGCGTAATGTTTGGTCGATAAATTCTCGCGCTTATTGTGTTCTTTGAATCTTCGTTTGAGATCATGAGTAAAACCAACATATATGAAATCAAGATTAATACTCTTTAATACGTAGACGTAATAAAATGTCATATGGAGAGACGCACCAGTCGGTGCATCTCTCGCTATCCTGTTCAAACGACTCGAGTAAATACAACGGCCTCGTTTATCAAATTGCGAAGCCGTGTACCGAATGGTACGCGGCTGGCCGTTTATCGAAAATGTCGAACTTCAATGTGTTAGCCAACCGCGCCGATGTTTACCCCGAATCGTCCCGCTTAGCGGGACTGGTTCTGGGGCTATTTTTTGCGCGCGCGATTTTGCGATTGCGGAGCAATCGCTTATTTTCTCTCCTTTCGGGAGAGTTGTCCTTGTTCCTCCCGCCCGTGCGCGGACAAGAACTCCCTTATCTTTCGGTTTAAAAATTGAGATTACTATTTTTTGCAGGAAACCAAAGCGGTGGAGTAAAACAAGGATTAGGAAAATTAAAACACATCGGTGTGCCGAGAAAACATGATCGCGAGAGAGATTGGATACAAATAACATTTCTGTTTAATCGAGGTAAAATAAAAAACCCGTAAAACAAGGTGATTACAAATGTTAAAAACAAACCAGACAATATAATGAGTAATAGTTTATTGATATTATTTTTCATTTCGATTAATTAATCTTTTTTACTAAAATCATCATAGCATTTAAAAATGAAATTCTCCAACATTTTTTATTTGAAAAGTTTCTTTACTGTTTTCATTTCTGAATTATCGGTAAAAAAGTAGAATACTTCTCATCTGTCGTTTCCCAGATTGCACTGTCACTGGATGTAACCGCAGAACCGAGAACTGATCCTGCTATTACTCTTCCGTGTGCCTCAACCATACTTAAAAAACCCTTACTGTCTATTATTTGGCCAGGATTACCATCTACTTCAAGTTCAAACAGAGTTTCGTTTCCTGCGGTTGTTATTACCTTACCGCCGTGAGCCATTTGAAATTCTGGTTTTTTACTTTGCCCAGCTGGAGTTTCTTGTTCTGCCGAGCTCGAAGTAAAATTTATAATAAAGTCAGTGTCTTCCTCATTGAACTGTACAAAACTTTCTTGGTATCCCGTCGCCGGATCAACAATGAGAACATCTACAAAATTAAATTGACCGCCGGTTTTGCTTCCCCAAGCCGTAATAAAGAACCGCTTACCGTCTGCTCTCAGTCCTGATGTATGAACCCATGTGTGGTCAATATCTAGCTGTGTGGGAGGTAAGCCCTCGAGTTCTAAATTTTCCGAATCACGTCTGCCATAACCGACAATATCTCCGTTTTGTTTTTCAACTCTAACGTGATCGGCAAAATAATTAGTAACTACTTTTCCTCCTTCAAAACTAGCAACTGTAAAATTGCCATCTTTAGAAACGGGAATCAAATTTCCTTGAGGTCTTAATACCAAACCACTACTGTCTATCTCGTCAGAATCAAACTCTCCCGTTTTTATCTTGAGTAAATACTTATCGCCGTTTTCGTCGTAGGAAAACTCGGCCAGTTGATTATTTTCACCATCAATAAATGTGTATTTAGAAGTAGCTTCATCAAAAGTGCGCGTGCCGTCATACACATTCTTTTTAGTTTCTCCTGTATTAAGATTATGACGCATTACCAAAAGTTGTTGAGTCTTTTCACCAGTATGAGGATTAGTTAATTCGCTTATAGAAGTAGTTATGCCAATGCGCTCGTTTCCGGCATTAGAATACTGAAATTCCACATATTGCCACTCAGCATTTCCTCTGTTGAATGGCTTAAAATGCTCTTTTCTCGAGAGAAGTTGCTCGGCTGTCTCTATTTTGTTACTTTGACCTTCAGCCTTAGCTAAACCAAAGCTATTTAAAACCACTGCTCCAGCTGCTGTTCCCATCAACTTTATAAAATCTCTTCTTGTTATTTCGCTCATATTTATATGTCCCTGTCGTTATTATACAAATTTTAAAGTTTAATTGCTATTGTTTTTCTTTTGAAAAATTTGTATATTTTAGTTGTACTCAGAAATAACCTTCGGGTTTTTTAATGGCCGTTTTGGACAGATCCGAAAGGGTTTGAGTACACCAGGGCGGCCATTTGAGTTATAAAAGTTCTTTCCGCCAGAGGCGGACAGGTAAAATTTTTGCGTTTTTCCCTTTCTTTTTACGGCGGCTGTCCGCAAGTTTCAAAAAAGGCGGATTTGACGCGCTTGCCGCGGAGGCGGGCGCGGAAAGCGCTGCCTCCCGACCTCTCTCCAATTCTTACTGGCTACCGGGCTAGGATTCGGACCTAGATAAACAGATCCAAAGTCTGTTGTCCTACCATTAGACGACCCGGTAAGAGTGGGCTCGGTGGGAATCGAACCCACAACCGTTCCCGACTAAGTCGGGACTGCTCTACCGTTGAGCTACAAGACCTGTGGGCCCAGAGAGATTCGAACTCTCGACCGTCTCCTTAAGAGGGAGCTGCTCTACCAACTGAGCTATGGACCCTGGTTTAAAATGTACCAATCTATATATTTTTTATTTTTAGCTTTCTTAAGCCTTAATTCTTCTCGTCTAGCTTCAATTTTACTATTAAACACTTTCGAAAACAAAACGACCCACTTCCCATCTGCTCGTCCCGTAAAATGCTTATTTGCATTATTGTGTTCTCTTAACCTTCGTTCAATATTGTTAGTAACTCCAATATAATATTTGCCAGAGGAGTTATTTTTTAGGATATAAAGGTGCATATTATTTATGGGAACCGAACCCACAACCGTTCCCGACTAAGTCGGGACTGCTCTACCGTTGAGCTACAAGACCCCCTAACTCACGAGATCTTGATTATAATATCCTGTAACTTGCATAGCAATTTCATTCCGAATTTTGTAAACTTATACAAGGAGTATAAATTAAAATGAAAATTGCTCCAATAAAGGAATAAAAAATGGAAAGAAGCACAACTGAAACTACTCCCATAGGCGAAAGTCAACAATTAGCGAAAACCGTAGTTCAACCACTGCTAGAGCAACAAACTGAGCAAAAGAGCAGGTTAACCATTAGGCTAACGGAAGTAAGGGCAGATGCCAAAGCCCACGCCCAAAAAGCGACCCAACTTCTTGAGGCACATATTGAGGCACATATTCCTGAAGCAGAAAACCAAGAAGCTCAAAACAGAGTTATTCCAGAAGCTGCTCGTAGTCAATTGGAAGCTCTGGCTAAAGAGGAAGGTGTTCCTTCAGCTGAATTTATTTCCAGAAGCAGACAGGTTTTGCAAACTTCAGCTCGGCTAAGGGATCAAACTGTGACTGATCAAAGAACCTTAGAAGAACAAGTTTCTTCTCACCAAAGAGATATTAGATGGAAAATTGACGAAAGGATTAGAGAACTCGATCGCGTAAAAGGTGTTAAAAGAATCCCAGCAGCGTTAGAAAAGAGACGCCTGGAAGGACAAAAAGCTGCTGCACAAAGACAAATCGACCAACTGACACCCCAGGTTGAAGCAAAACGACAACTTATAGATCAAATCGCCGAACAAGAAAAGCCAATTCGTCTGAAACAAGAAGAGACAATACTCACTGAAATAGGAGAAGAAATCCAAGCTATTCGCAGCGAATATGAAAGACTAAATCAGGAGGTTCTCCAAGATGGTGTAACAACAGCTGAAATACGAGAGGCTTATATCCAACAAGTAATAGCACCTAAAGTAGACAAAATTATCGAAGAGTGAAAATTACCAGCCAGCCAGAAAGACGAATTTTATATTGCATTACAGGCTTATATCGACCATAGAGAAGAACCAGAAGCTCAAAGACAAACTTATCGACAAGAATTAGATCACTTATTTACTTACGAAGTAGGGTTTTATCCAGTAGAATACGACTGTAAACCACTTTTTGATGGTGGTGATAAGAAAGTGGTGCAACAGTTAGTAGCAAAAATGGCAGCAGAAGACATTGCTCCAATAAAAGAGGTTGCCGAATCCCATTTTAATGTACTGGATTGGAATTGGGGTTGGAAATTTCGTAGAACAATTGAAAAGGCTGTGGGCAGCCGGAGCCAAGGTTTAGGCGGTAATATTTTAAGAAATTTAACAAGTAAAGAAAAAGATGTTCCTTCTTGGCAGGAACTTTCTTTCCAAAGAGCTTTAAAAAGCTCAACAACCGCCATGGGAATTTTCAGTGAATTGATTGAAAGACAAGATCGAGAAAACTATGAAGCCTTGTTGGCTGATTCTTTAGTCGACCATCCCCACCATCACCAAAGCTTAGTAAATCTTATCGAGTATTATCCGACCCCAGAGGCTATTAGAAACTGGACGCTTATGGCTTCCAAAAGATATAGTTTTGAGGAGCTGACAACGGCTACCCAGTCTTTATATAGAAAAGAGGATCTTCAAGAAATATTTGAGAGAGCCCAACATCAGTATCCGGCTTTGGGGGAAATGAGGCCAATAATAGATAGATTTGCAAATGAAGGACTTTTTGTTTCTCCCGTTATGCAAGACTCCGCCTTTGAATTTACCCAACAAGTAATTGATAGCGCGCCCAATGACACACGACTTACAGAGCTTGCCCGCGAGGTTCAACGATCAAATATCAAACATACTGTAGAAGCACTGCATCAAACAGGTGATCTTTCAGATAATGAATTTACCGCATTAATACAAACTGCAGATTTTCTTCGAGAGCGGGCTGCAATCCCCGGTAAACATCACGATGAATTCTTTTTCAGAGAACATGTCTTTCAAAATTCAGCCTCGTTATTTGGAGAAGGAGATGAGAATTTGAAAAAATCAGATATTGCTGCGATTAAAAGGCTAGCGCTACTTTCTGAAGCAATTATGGACAACAAAGATGGACCGGATGCGTTAGAATATTTACTTGCTTACGATCTTTTCGAGAAGTTAAAAGATAATTCCCTAAACCAAGAAAATACCGACCTTTTATTATCTGCATTTAAGGAATTACCTCAACTAAAAGAAGATTTTTCGTTGAGGAGCGAGTTTTTCGAACAATTTGTCGGCAAAGATACTGTTTTATTTTTCAGAGACATGACTACTGTCTATTTTGGCAAAGACAAACAACTTCTGGAAATAATAAAACTTGTTGGGAGTAACGCTTTAACAAAGGAGAGAGCATTAGAACTTCCAGCGAAAGCCGAAGATGTTCTCGATTCACCATCTTTTTCTTTAGCCATAGGATTCCCCAAGCTTTTCCTTGAGACAAACGATGGTTTGGAGTTTTTTACCCAATCAACCTCTGCTAGTTTGTTTTCTTTAGACAAGGATTTAGAGGCTAGAATTGGCGAAAGAATTCGAGCTTTACAACGAGGCGGTGACCTACGCTTCAATGAATTGTTGATAAAAATTGTTCCTCGTGAAATAGAGCAAATTAACAAATTATTATCGTCAGGCTCCGTGGTCGAAGCTGAACAACTAGGTTGGCAACAGCTTTTAATGGGTTTTGTTAGATCTCAAAATGAAGTTTACTCTCTACCTAAACTATCTCAGATTTCTGCAGATAAGATTAATACATTATTTAACGATCCAAAAGTCCGCGATAAGTGTCTGAAGGGATTACGAGATTCATATATCACATATCTTAAATCAGGAAAACCCGAAGAAGTGCCTTTTTCGTTGAACCTAATGTCTGAGTTTATTAACTTTTCTGGGGGCGCAGGACCCTTAAGCCAAGTTGATTCCCTTAATACCTTGATAAGCAGTGTTAATTCAGCGTTTTCTAGGGAGACAACTGTTGGAAGAACAAAGCTCGAAATCAGTCAAGGTTTGGCATCAATGGAAGAAAGGTTTGCCAGAGAAAGATGGTCCAATGAAGATAGAACTGATTTTTATAATATTTCACGGGATATTTTAGGAGCTGCCCCAAGTATATTTTCAGATTATCTTAGTTTGTTTGGAAAATTATCTCCTTCACAATTGCGTCAGTTTTCCAAGGAGATATATCCTTTATACAGAACGAAGTTAGTATTGATGGAGAAGAAAGATGAACAAGGACGCAAAACTTATGCAAAGGAACAATTAATGGGTTTGAGAAAAGACATTAGGAATTTTGCTGATGTATTTAATGCGGGAGAGAATGCTTTTGCGGATCAAAAAGGAAAACTTCATGGAGAGATAACCGGATTATTCAAGGAACGTTTTGGAATCATCAAAATTCCTGAAAGTTTTAGCTCAGAACAAATGAGATCATTTACGAATGTATCCACCTATTTAGCGAATCTTCATGGGAGAACCCCAGAAAAAGAAACTGTATTAGGATTTTATTTGTCGCTGATGGTAAATAGCCGTTGGGATGATTTTAGAAGAGGTCAAGAAATTAATCCAAATGAATACTTAGTTCCAGAAAAAAGCGAATATATAAAAAAATTCTTACAAGAGAGACAAAGGCTTAATCCTTTAACGGCCGAAAATTTAGGTATCCCACAAGAAGATATGCCCGAATTTCTGAAGCTATTACAACAGGAAACGCAAAACGTTGTTATTGGAAACATCGAAACTATTGACGTAAAACTGAACAATATTATTCTTAATCTTCGTGGACTCGAAGATTTAGACTTATATCCAGATTCTCTGGACAAACAGAGAATGGGTCTTTTGTTGAACTGGGGGAATAAAAAAGTAGGTTCTGTTGTGGCTAGAATGTATCAACAATTAGCCAATCCTGCTAGGACGATGCAATTTTCGGAAGAAGATAGTCATATTCAAAGTGAAATTAACAGAATAATTCAAGAAAGAGGATTGACTCTTAGCCCCCAAACTCTAAAGGAACATTTTCAGGACGGAATTAGACCTCTAGCAACTGTAGTAAATTTACTTAGCTTTATTGGGGAAACTGGGGCCGAACCGGAAGTAGAGTCATTAAGACGGCTTTTAGAGCCTTCGAATGAAGTGATAGAAATATTTAGAAGATTAGGAGAAGACTTCAAGCCTACATCGGGAGCTATGGCCTTATCGCAGGACCTGAGCTACTTAGATAATTTAATCGTAAAAAGAGAGAGCGAGCTGAAACCGGAGGAAAAAGTCTTACTAACGGAATATACTTCTGGGATTAGAACCAAAATAATAAAACTTGAAAGTATCTATAGTCAAATTAAAAATAAGTTTGGTGGCTTAAAACAGGGAGGAGTTGGGTCAAGCAATTCTTTGCTTCAGAATAAGTTAGCCCAGATCGATAGCATCATTAATGTCCAGACTACGCAACAGGCTATTACCAGTACAGTCACAAACAACCTAAATACTATTATTGAAAACATTCGTGCGTGTCTATCGTGTACGCAAGAAGGAAGTAATAATGATACTAATTTGACTTTCGGTGAGATGAATAAATTGTATCTATATAGCCAAACCGAAACCCAAGAAAGAGGCAGTATATCCGATGAACTGGTCTTTGTAGAACCAATCACTAGAGCAAACGGCTCTCAAGTAATGTCGTTTGTCCTCGATCGTATCTATGGCACCAATACACCTACAATTTTGGGAAATCATGTTGAAGTAGTACTAAAAAATACAGGATTACTAAACAAAGATTCCCTGATATAAAGTTAGTGGTCCTTGTTTCTGACACAGCTATTTCAACAGGAGGAATTTCAACCGATATGTTTCTAGAGAGACTAAAATCGAAGAATATCTCCGTTGAAAAAGAAGCAGTTGAAGTAAACGTAGCCGAATCTTCTGCCGGGGATCATTATATTGAGTTTGGAGGGGGCGCGAGATCAGCTGGAAAGAGACAAGTAAATGGTGTCATCCTTTCGATTTGAGACATATGGACATTATCTGGGAAAGGGGCACGGCATAATCAGAAGCTCTTGCGACCATTCGTGCACGATGGTGGGCCCAGAGAGATTCGAACTCTCGACCGTTCCCGACTGAGTCGGGACTACGAACCCAATGTGCCCTCGGGAGGAATCGAACCTTCATCTTATCCTTAGAAGGGATTTGCTCTATCCATTGAGCTACGAGGGCGATCCTCCCAGCAATTTTACTACACCTAGCCCACCACTTCCTCTTTTTTGGCTCCCAAAAACTGCACCCAGCTGTCCAGAAAGCCCAAAATCACCTTAAACGGCGCCTCCAGTATAAAATCAAAAGCA
>Ga0075812_111_pt2 | contig 12120 bp, 17 predicted proteins | sample RifGroC2_FD_68272 | JGI IMG/M metagenome (GOLD analysis project Ga0075812, IMG submission 68272) | Microgenomates (Amesbacteria) bacterium GW2011_GWC2_45_19
CCAAAAGCTTATGGTGTCTGGCAATTACATCAGCCTGGACAAACTCCAGAACATGACCCACATGGGGTAAAGAATTTACATATGGGATCGCAGCGGTAACGTAAAACTTTTTGTCCATGTCTTAATTTTAACTCAAAGAAGCTATAAAAGCTATAATGCCCCTCTCTTAGATTAAGAGAGGGATTAAGGGTGAGTTATTGTCTTAATGTTTTAGTATCTTCTTAATCTTCGTCTCCCAAACATTGGCCCACTCATCTGCAGTAACTTTTTGCATGGTCAGTTTCCACCCCGGCCTTTTCAAATTTCTTTGCACTTCAGCCACCGTCGCTGAAGACACTTTCAAATTCTGTTTAATATTTTCGTAACTGCGTTTTTTAGACAGCCAATACGCCACAGCTAGTCTTTTGGCCACGATGGCAATTTCTGTGGCAGACAGCAAATCGGACAATACGATTTCGACCTCTTTCGGATTCTTCAAATCCGTAATCAATTGCCAAAGCGTGGCAAACAATTGTTTTTCCAAAACTGAATTCACCTTTTTCTTGGATATTTGCATCGGCCAAATCTTACTTCAATTAATCAAAGATATCAACCCCACTACCACCAACCACAATCCCACCGTCATCCAATCCATAATTCTAAACCTTTGCATTAGAAGTAATCCCACAATCGCCAATGCCAGCATCACCCCCAACTTTCTTTTTCCAATTCCCCAGGCCACTGTCAAAACCAAAGCTAATGACAAAAGGTTAACGACGAATAACTCTGTCCACCAGACTGGTGGTAATTTCCACACGATTACCCCCACTCCCATCCAGGCCAGAAGTGCTATGATTAGACTCAATATGGGTCTATTTTTCCTCGTCATTGCAGTCATTATAACGGGTTTTGGTATCACTCTTTATTTGCTGCGCCGGTGGCTTTCTCAAAGACCAACCCAAGATCCAATTTTAACCGATTGGCTCAAATCCACTTCTTCCCAATTAAATGACCGGCTGGACAATGCCGCCCGGGTTATTTCCGACGTCCAGAAAAATTTGGGCGAGATGTCCGAGGTCGGCCGGGGGATTAAATCTCTGCAAGAATTTTTGCAGTCGCCCAAACTCCGCGGGGGTTTGGGAGAAGAAGTCCTCAAAGAAATGATTAGCCAGACTTTTCCCAAAAACGCCTTTCACCTTCAATATCGTTTTAAATCTGGCGGCATTGTGGATGCCGTTCTCAAAACTGACGCCGGCCTGCTGTGTATCGACTCCAAATTTCCCATGGAGAATTTCACTAAGATGGTCAAAGGCGAAGAAGGCGCCAAAAAAGATTTCATAGCTGATGTAAAGAAACACATCGCCGACATTTCCAAAAAATATATTCTCCCCGATGAAGGCACTATGGATTTCGCTCTCATGTATATTCCCTCGGAGGCTGTTTATTACGAGGTGGTGAATATCCGTGAACTAACCACCACTACCCGCAATGCCCGTGTCTACCCCGTTTCTCCAAATACGTTATATGCTCATCTTCAAGTTCTCCTTCAGTCTTTCCAAGGCAAAGAACTCGAAGCCAAATCCCGCCAGATTTTCCAGCTCCTGCGTGCTATCCAAAAAGACTATTCCAAAGTCGAAGAAAATCTGGGTGTCCTGGGCCGCCACGTCACCAATTCCTATAACACCATGTCCTCCGTCAATCAATCTTTTACAGTGATGGGTCAGAAACTAAGCCAAACTCATACTCTACAAGAACCCGACGAAGCCAAACGGCTAGAGGATTAATATGCAAATAAAAGTTCAAAAAAACCCCAATCTGGAAGAATTACGAAGTTTACTTGTCAAAGCATATGATAGTTTGCATCCCGAAGACGCTGCCAGGTTTTCCAAAGAGCAAAATCAATCGCTTGACGAATGGTTTTCTCTTAAAGATATGGCAGGATATAGTGGAAGCTTACTGGAAGCTAGGGATGAAAGTGGAAAATTGCAAGGAGTTGCTTACGTAGGGAAAGAAAATCCGTTATCGTGGCCGGATGGGAAAAAAGTAAAACTATTTCTTTTGGCGGTCCTGCCAGAAAGTCGGGGCCAAGGTCTCGGCCAAATTCTGATAAGAGAATCCGAAAAAATAGCTCTAGATATGGGGGCGAAGTCGATAATGATAGACACCCACGTTTTAATGGAAGCTGATCACAAACTTTATCGGGACAAGATGGGCTATCAAACAATGGGAACCCTAAAATTTTATTATGGAAACGGAGACGCGATATTTTTCGGGAAGAAACTATGACGAATCTTCTTCAAACAATTAAATTAGCTTTAGAATCTAAAAAGAGTTTTAAGATCGCCTTTATTGGCGACTCAATTACTTCTGCCGAGTGGATTCACCCCAACTGGCGAGAAATTATTGAGTATGTTCTCAAAGAGGAATTAACCGAGTTGCTTAATGACTGGATAACCCCGTCTTGGGGAATCCGCTGTTTCAATTACGGTTTCGACGGTTCCTCCTCTGGAGACATTAGCGACTTTGTTAAAAAGGGGATCATTCCTGTTGACTCAGATCTCGTCATCTATTAACTTGGTGATAATGATAAATACACTAACGTTTCCGCCGAAACGTACGCGGCAAACATAACAGATACTTTAGATCGGTTCCGAGGCCAAATTATCCTTTGTTCAGACCCAGCGACCGCCAGCCCCACTCTAAACGCTAATTACGAAAAGAACTATTATCCATGCTTTGTTCAAAAATCATCCCGCCCCAAAATTACTCCAGTAGATCTTTTTAAAGAGTTTCAAAAATACGATTTATCCAAATTCTATACTCTCCAAAATATCTCCGGAAATCCCGAAGCCGGAATAGCGCCCAACACCATCGACACCATCCATTCCAATCAACTTGGCAACGCTCATATCGCCAAGATTGTCCTCAAGCAAGCTTTTCAAATCCCTTTCGACCCCGAAAGATACCTGCGGGAAATGAAAAATGACATAATGTATCCCAGGTATTAAATACGATTCTTGACAATCTGTACATATTGTACTAATATCAAATTATGATCCACACCGTCTCGATAAGCGATTTTAGACAGGATCTGTCCTATTATATTGGACTAGCTTCGCGTGGAGACACTATTATTATCAAAGATTCAAAAAAAGGCCAAGAAACGGCCAGACTAGTGGCAGGCCGAAGATGGGATCCTGTCGCATACAGTAAAATGCTCAAAGAATTAGCCCACAGGCCTGTTTTTTCAGCCGAAAATCACCCCGAGTGGGCCACGCTGAAAGATGTTCAAAAATGGCTGCGGGAAACCAGAAAGAACGCAGATCGCGACTTTAGCTATATCAAATAGCCATGTACCTTTTAGATACGGATATCTTAATTTGGGCAACTCGGGGAAACCCCGCGGTTTTAAAGGCTCTGGCCAACCTAAAAGACAAAGCTGTTACTTATACCTCCGCTGTTACGGTCGCCGAAATTTACAAGAATATATTTCCTTCAGAAATCATTAAAACTGACGAGATCATTCGCAACCACATAATTATTCCGCTCGATGAGCAAACCGCAAAACAAGCGGGGTTATATTGGCGCGATTATACCCCACGGCTAAAAACCCTAAGCATTACCGATTGCATGATAGCCGCCACGGCCAAGAATTTCGAATTGATTCTTGTAACTACCAACACTCGCCATTTCCCTATGCCGGATATCAAAGTTCTCAACCCGCTAAAATAAAGTTATAATGTTTTTATGAAGACCGTTTTGGTTACAGGAGTCTCAAAGGGAATTGGACAGGCAATTGCTAGGAGACTAGTGGCCGATGGATATTTTGTTCACGGAACTTATAACATATCAAAAAAAGAAGCAGAAAGTCTGAAATCTGAATTAAAAAACTTAGAAATATATCAAGTAGACTTTTCTGATCGCAAACAAACTCTAAATTTTCTCGAAAGCATTAAAAATTTGAAACTTGACGGACTAGTGAATAACGCTGGAATAATAATTTTTGAGAAATTTGATGATCTAAAGATTGAGAATTGGGATAAAGTTATGGAAGTAAATCTTTATACCCCATTTCTTTTAAGCCACACCTTGAGAAATCAATTTAGTCCCGAGGGGGGAGTAATAGTAAACATTACCAGCACTGATGGGCTAACTGGATCTTTTGCCAGTTTGTCTTATTCAGCAAGCAAAGCTGGGTTAATAAACTTAACAAAGAGTCTGGGAAATGTATTTGGCAAAAAAGGAATTAGAGTAGTTTCAATCTCTCCGGGGTGGGTAGGATCAGGGATGGATTCACCAGTAATAAAAGAAGCCATGGATAATAATCCGTTGGGAAGAAACGCAAAACATGAAGAAATAGCTACTGTAGTTTCGTTTCTACTGTCCAACGGGGCAAGTTTCATTAATGGGCAGAATATAATAGTCGATGGTGGATATACTAATGTTGACCCGATTTTGAAAAAAGAAGCAGAATCTTTATGAAACTTCAATCCATAAATAAGACTGGCATGGTTTTGGTTTATGTTACTTGCGAAAACGTAGACCAGGCCAAGAAAATAGGCAGGCATTTATTGGAGAAGAGATTATGTACCTGTGTCAACATCTTTCCAAATATGCAACCCATGTTTTGGTGGCCGCCAAAAGCCAACAAGATCGACGAGTCGACCGAGGTTGTTTTAATCGTCAAAACCTTGGAACCTAAATACCAAGCCCTTGAAGACGAAATTCACAAAATTCACACATACGAAACTCCATGCGTTTTTGCCATCCCCGTCACCCATGTTGCAAAAAAATATTATGATTGGATTAAAGGGGAATTAAAGTAACAAAGCCACGCAGCGGCGGAACCAAAGCCAGCTTTGTTGATCTTAAAAGGACTAACCTTTTTGGAATTTTTCAGCCACATCAACACACAATAATTTTTATCCTTAGTCCAAACATTGGAGACACTAAACAATTTTCTAGCTTTGTCAAAATCCTTTTTCTCAAATTGCCTTATTTTTTCCACTTCCGCCATGGCAATAACCGGCCCGCCGGAGTTTTTGAAATATATAGTATCTCCAGGCTGGACTTTCCCCCACGGCGCGACTCTATTTTTACTCCACCTGGACTCAATTTTCTTCTCTCTGCTCAAAATCTTGGCAATCAGATCGCCGAAAGACTTATTCATAATTGCAACGTGATCCATATTATTTAACCTCTCTCTTCCGTTCTCTCTCCTAAGCGCAGGAGAGAGATTTAGAGAGAGGTAAGTACGCTTTTATTTGTTCAACAACGTCTCCTAAATTTTCTATTATTTCTATATTTTTAAACCTAATCTCCATTACTCCATACGCCTTTAAGTATCTAGTTCTGTATTCATCATAAACCTTTCTTTGTTTATGGATCTCACCATCTAGCTCAATTGCTAATTTCTTATCCGGGCAGTAAAAATCAACTACATAGTTATCAATACTAAACTGTCTTTTGAATTTATACCCCAAGCTCTTTTTTCTTAATTTATTCCAAAGTATACTTTCAGCGGGTGTGGATTTTTGCCTGAGATTTTTTCTGCGATACAGCATTCTATTGGCGCTAAATATTTGGCGTTTATTCTCCATGCTCATAGATATATTTTACCCTATTTACCTCTCTCTTCCGTTCTCTCTCCTAAGCGTAGGAGAGAGATACAGAGAGAGGTAGAAAGTGGGATGGGGGTCAGGGGTGAGGTTTTAGAGCCGTTCTCACAAACTTACTTCTATGATACTTCGTTACCCCATGTTCGCGGATGGCGGAGATGTGATATTTGGTGCCATAGCCCTTGTTTGATTGCCAATAATCCATAATTCTGTCCCTAAAAACTTTGGCCACTATCGATGCCGCCATGACTTCGGGAATTTTCGTATCCGCTTTCACCACACTGGTTATACCGGCAATTTTTAGATTGCCATCGGCTATGTATTTATCAGCCGGGATTTTATTTTTTAACCTGCGAAAGACTTCTTTATTCGCCCACCCCATGCCCCGGGTGTTAATTTGCCTGGCCGAAATCTCCTCCACCGCAATCACCGCCCCGGATCTTTTAATCTTCCCATAAATCTTTAATCTCTGTTTGGCAGTCAATTTCTTCGAGTCATTTAATTTGAGCGTTGAGCGTTGAGCGTTGAGTATTGTGGCAGCGGCCACCAGCGGCCCGGCCAGCGCTCCTCTCCCCACCTCATCCATGCCACAAATTATCATGGCGTAATAATATCACCCCCCTTCCCCCCTCTTAATTTAAGAGGGGGGACCGAGGAGGGTGATACAATCAAACTCATGGATAAAAAATTAAACCTACGGCAACTCGAAGCAATTCAGCATAAATCCGGTCCACTTCTGATTATCGCCGGCGCCGGTACCGGCAAAACCACCGTCGTCACCGAGCGCATAAAGTGGTTCATTGCCGAAATTCTGGCCCTGCCCAGCGAAATTCTGGCCCTGACTTTTACCGAAAAAGCCGCCAAGGAAATGCAGGAGCGTATCGACGTGGCCATGCCTTACGGATATACCCAAATGTGGGTCATGACCTTTCACTCTTTTTGTGATCGTATTTTACGTGATGAGGGTTTGTCGATAGGTCTAGATACTGGATATAAGCTTATGACCGAGGCTGATTCGGTTGATTTGTTGCGCCGCCATCTCTTTGACTTTGATCTAGATCAATATCGTCCCCTGGGCAATCCTCACAAATTTGTGGCCGCTCTTTTGCAGCATTTTAGCCGCCTCCAGGACGAGGACGTCACCCCGGACGATTATCTTAAGCACGCCAAAAATGAACTTTCCCAAGGATATAAAAAATATACAGAATTAAAAATCACCGAAAGCCTTTTAGATTTTGGCGATCTCATTTCTTACGCTCTCAAACTTTTTCGCACTAGGCCAGGTATTTTAAAAAAATATCAGGGCAAGTTTAAATATATTCTAGTCGACGAATTTCAAGACACCAACTTCGCTCAAAACGAATTGGTTAAGTTGCTAGCTGGCAAAAAGGCCGATTTATCGGTCGTTTGTGACGATGATCAGGCCATTTACCGCTGGCGCGGGGCTGCCATTTCCAATGTTATTCAATTCAGGAAAACATATCCCCAAGCCAAATTGGTGACTCTGGTGCAAAATTACCGTTCCACTCAGGAAATTCTTGACCGGGCGTATGACCTAATTCAACACAACAACCCAGACCGGTTAGAGGTAGCTGAAAAAATCGACAAAAAATTAATTTCCGTTCGGGCAGTAAAAGGGGACAAGATTGAATTTATTCATGCCGACCGCGTCGAAAATGAAGCTGAAGCAGTGGCTAAGCGAATCAATGAGCTTATCCTGAGCGGAGTCGAAGGACATAAAGATATTGCCATTCTGGTCAGGGCCAACGCTCACGCCGATCCCTTTATCCGAGCCCTATCCCGTCACGATATTCCTTACCAATTCTTAGGCCCCGGCCAGCTTTTTAAGCAGCCGGAAATCAAAGACCTCATCGCCTATCTCAAGGTTTTATACAACTTTACTGATAACGCCTCTTTCTACCGCCTCCTGTCCATGAGTTTTTTTGCCATTCCCATCCGTGAGCTAGTACTTCTTACCAATTCCACCAAAAGACAAAATATCTCTCTGTTCGAGGCGGCTGAAACTTCTCAAGTAGAAAATATTAAAGACCTTGTTAATTTAATTCATAGACACCTCGAAGCTTCCCGCACAGATACCGCCGGCCAGATTCTTTACAACTTTTTACAAGCCACTGGTTTATTACAAGCCATGTTGGATTACCAGGATCCCATTACTCCCGCCCAAGCCCAAAATATTTCCAAATTCTTTAATAAAATTAAGGGCTTTGAATCAACTCACTCGGACGCTTCAGTTAGGGCCGTCGTCGATTGGCTGGATCTGTCCATGGAGCTGGGGGAGTCGCCATTAGCTACCGATTCTGACTGGACTCAAAACGATTCCGTCAATATTCTTACCATTCATTCGGCCAAAGGTCTGGAATTCCCCGTAGTCTTTTTGGTTAATCTTGTAGGTCAACGCTTTCCTACTTCCGAAAGAAAAGAACCCATCCCCATTCCCGACGAACTTATCAAAGAAATTCTCCCCACCGGCGATTTTCATCTTCAAGAAGAACGCCGCCTATTTTATGTGGGCATGACCCGAGCCCGGGATAAATTGTTTCTCACCGCCGCTGATTTTTACGGCGAAGGCAAGCGCGAGAAAAAGCTCTCCCCCTTCATCATCGAATCTCTAGGTCCAAAAGCCATAGGCCAACAGCCAATGGCCAATGGCCAGCTCTCTATTCTTGATTATCAACCAACTCCTACCCCCCATCCCACCATGAACCACGAACCAATAACTATTAACTATTTGAGTTATTCTCAAATCCAGACATTTCTGGACTGTCCCCTGCATTACAAAGTTAAATACATTCTTAAACTCCCCACCCCTCCTTCCGCTGCCTTAAGTTTTGGCATTGCCGTCCACGGTTCTCTCAAGGATATTTTTGCCTCTTCTCTCAAAGACCCGTCTGCTCTCTTGAAAAATAATTGGGTTTCTGAAGGATACTTAAATAAAAAACACGAGCAGGAATATTTCCAGAAAGGCGAGAGGATTCTTGCTCATTTTTTTGAACACGAATATGATCCCCGGCGCCAGCCCCGGCTGGTGGAAGAGATGTTTACCATTCCCTTGACCTCCTCGCTAAAAATTGGCGGCAAAATTGACCGGGTCGACATTTTGCCAAACGGCCAAATAGAAATTATAGATTACAAGACCGGCAATATACCCAAAGATAGACAAAAAACGGCCGTCGACGACCTGCAATTATCTTTTTATTCTCTGGCGGCCACTATTCTTAAAACCGATCCCTTCAACAAAAAGCCTCAAGATATTAAATTAACTCTTCTATATTTGGAAGAAAATAAAAGATTTAGTACCTCTCGCACTGCCACCCAACTCGAAGAGGCCAGGCAAAAAATATTAGACTACGCCGATCAAATTTCCCGCTCCGATTTCAAATGCACCGGCAAAAACTGCGCTAACTGTGAATTCAAAATGTTGTGCGATATTGTCAAAACCACCGAGTAAAGCTGCCGGGGAAGGAGACTTCATAACCTCCAAAGGATTTTTTGAAGTGGGTGAAACCTTTCCAGCCTTTATTTGGCCATCTTTCATCATAAATCCCTTCCCAGTCCCAAACTTTACAACCTCTCTTTCTTGCCTCTTTCATTAACTCCCATACTACAGAGTATGGTAGTAAGCGTTTCTTGGCTTCAGGCAGAGCGGCCGCATAATAATAGTAAGCAATTTTTTGATGCACCAAAACTACTGCCCCTGCCAAATTATCAATAGTTATACAAAAGGCATTTTTCCCGAAAGTATTGATAAGAGTCCAATAATTTTTCTCCGGCGGAATCCACAGTCTTTTTATTCCGGCTGCCTTTTTCCACAATTTGTAAAATTCATCAAAGTTGTTCCTGAGCACTGAGCACTGAGCACTGAGCGCTTTTTTCAAACAATATCTCGCGTCCTTTTTCAGTTTTATATTATCGAGATCAATTCGTTGCGTCTTACTCGCTAAAAGCGGCCACCCATCTTGCCGGAAACCTTTCGGCACTTGCCCAAAATTCACCGGTTCGAGTTTCGTCATCCATACCCCAGGAACTTTTGGAAAATCAATTGGCACATCCGCTCTCTGAATTTTGGCGATCCCCAAATTACGGATAAACACGTTTACTCCGCTTATCTTCTCCACTCTCCAGCCAATGGAGCTTATATACCGCGCGTATGCCGCAGACTGCCTAATATCTGCCATCTTATCCATTCCATTATTCTAAATGCCCAATAAAGTGGGGGATTAATAATTAAATCATATGTTCCTACAAACTCTACGATTTTTGGTCCAAACTTGGCTTTAAAATCGGTAAATCCTTTACCTTCTTCCACGCCCCACAAATCGTAAATCTTGCATCCTTGAGCCTTGCCCCAGAGAGCAGTTTTCCACAGCATCAAGCTTGGTGCTTGTAATTCTCGATGTCTATCAGAGTTGGCCCCGTAAGGATAATAAATTTTGTTGTCATACTTAAAAATAATCCACGCGGCTAATATTTCTCCTTGGTATCTGGCCACAAACAAATGCGCAATTGGCCCTTGTCCTCCGTAGCCTTGGCGAAGGACGGACCACATCAAAGAAAAATATTTTTTGTCGTGCGCATAAAATCCCTGTCTTATTTCTGTCTCTTTCATTAATTTCAAAAACTCCCCAAACACTGCCGGATCCTCCGTGATCTCCACGCCCTTTTTCTCCGCCAGCCGGATATTATACCGGGCTTTGGGATGCATTCCCGCCAATAATTTTTCCTCGCTTTGCGTCAAATCCAGCCAAAAAGTCTTAGGCGTAAAAAACTTCCGGCCCCTGACTAATCCTTTGGGCACCTGCCTGCCGGCAGGCAGGTCCGGCTCAATCCTAATACCCACGCCTCCGATCTTAATCGCTTCGTCTCTTAATCTCTTTATATCTTCCGGTTTCGGCATTCTGGATTTCAAAAGCGTTCCAAAATACCACGGAGTTTTGGGAATCCTGCTCCACACCACTAACAAATCTTGCACCCAGGAAATTTTATTTCCCGCCTTGGCTCTAAACTCTCCCCACTCTTTACTCTGTACCGGATGCATAGCCAGATTATAACCCATCCCTGTTTAAGTTAAGATACATATGCGACATTAGGTAGTTATGGAATATTCGTCTAAGTCATATCCTCTCTGGAGTTATATTTCGGGCATTAAGGAGGTAATGAGGATGGTCCCAAGCCTAAGGAAGTTTGACTCTAGTGAAGTTGCCCAAAAACGTATGGAAATGATTTGTTTTTATGATACCCATGGCGAAACCATCACCAAGCAAGCTTTTGGAGTGGACCGGAAAGTTATTTCCAGCCCTAATCGGACCAGACGGCCGGCAACCAAAGCCGAGATCGTTGAGTTTATCAAAGAGCAAAGAAGGCAACATTTTCGTCTGGGTAAAGACAAACTCAAGATATTTGTAGACCGGTTTTGCTTGCAAAAAGGCATCTCTACCATATCTGTTTCCACAATCGGGAACATTATCAAAAGGAACAAATTCTTCTTTCAAAAAGCCGGCAAAACATATCATGACCCAGCCAGTAAATGGGCCCAAAATCAGGTTTCCAAGAAAAAACGACTCAGAGTAAAACACTCTCCCAAACCCATCGACTGGGGTTACATTAATTCCGACTCGGTAGAGAGGGTGATCGACGGGATTAAAGAATATTTCACCCGAAAAAAGACGGTATTCCCCATTATTTCATCTACCCCCGGTGCCCCCAAATTGACACTTACATCGAGCGGTACAACCGCACCATTCAAGACGAGTTTATCGATCCCAATCTGGACGCCATACACGACAAAGGGGTCTTTGGGAAAAAGCTGTCTGAATACATGGTGTATTACAACACCCAAAGACCCCATCATTCTTTGGACTTAAAAAGTCCGCTTCAGTACTTTCTGGAGAAAGGAGGAATGTCGCAAATGTCCTTGACTTATACATATCCCTTGACAAAGGCAGAGAAAAAGAATAAAAGAAAGCAAGAATGGCATCTGAACCGTATTTGTATCGACCAGAAGATCTTGTTTTGCGACCTGTTGCAAAACATAGACGAGAAATCCCAGATCCGGGGTCAGTAGTAGTACCGACTGAAGGAGTATGGTATGCCCTAAACATGATTGGTAAGAAGAAAAAAAGCCCGGCCCGCCCAGGGGAAGAACTAGAACGGCAGATTGTCCCCACCCGGTGACCACTTCCAGTTTCCCTCCACATCAAACCCCCAGTTCTCAACACCTCTCCGCTTAGGCTTTCTTATTCCCATGTTTGCCTCCATTAAGGATTCGGGGACGTCCGTAACAAATCTCGACACCGGATTATTGGATCTTGATCCAAAATATAGTCTCCTTCGGGCATAAGTCAAATACAGTTTATCCATCGCCCGCGTCATTCCCACATACGCCAACCTTCGCTCTTCCTCCATCTGTTCCGGTTCCATTAAAGCCCGGGAGTGGGGGAATAGTCCTTCTTCCATACCCACCATAAATACATTTTTAAATTCCAATCCTTTAGCGGCATGCAGC